>OHAT01000622.1_pt1 | contig 35109 bp, 36 predicted proteins | sample 1577141 | NCBI WGS metagenome assembly OHAT01 (sample SAMEA3541578, study PRJEB24748) | human gut metagenome | biome: human gut; feature: human-associated habitat; material: faeces | place: China | collected 2012 | reverse complement strand
GAGATCCGGCGCAGAACCAGGGTAGTCGGCGCTTTCCCGGACGGGAATTCAGCACGGATGCTGGTGTGCGCCCGACTCCGCCATGTGGCCGGAACCCAGTGGGGTAGCAAGAAATACATGAACATGAAGCACATGGAGGCCATGGAGACGGAAACCTTGGCTGTGTAATAACAGCCAGGCCGCAAGGCGTCAAGGGCAAGACAAGCGGCGTACCGCCGCCCTTGACCCCTTGCGTCCTGCCTGCTGAAATGTAGCCAAGGGGCGGTTAAGCCGCCCCCTGTAATAGATTTCTACCAGTGACCAAAATCTATTTTGCGCATAACTCTTGACACTACCGGCTCCCTCCTGCAAACCGCCGTATCCGCCAGCATGTTATTTGAGGGCAAAAGAAACGGCGGCCTTGAATGTCCTTTAAAACCGCCGATGGGGATCAAAACTTAAAGCAGGCGCACGAAATCATCTGCCCCGATCAAACGGTTTTTTCTTTCCCCGTCCGGGGCAGAGCAGATAGCTTAAAATTCGTTATACTTGCTGTTCTCATTCGTTTTCGCATAACAGATGTAGTAAAAATTAACCAGCAAAAGGGGCCAAAAGAACGTATCTATTTCAACTGTTTGCATCTTTCTTACCTTTGTTTTGATTTTGCCATCACAATGCTATTCTGTTTTTATCATCCGATATCCCACCCCAATATGGGTCTGGATATACTGTTGAGAATCCGGGGTTGGCTCCAGCTTTTTCCGGAGTGTTGCCATAAAGACACGAAGGGAAGCAATATCATTATCCCAGCTCCTCCCCCAGATGTTTTGGGTGATAAAGGTGTGCGTTAACACCTTGCCCACATTCTTGGACAGCAGGCACAGCAGCTTATATTCAATCGGCGTCAGATGCAGCTCCTGCCCATCCAGATATGCGCATCCACCGGCATAGTCTACCTTCAGTTTTCCGTTGACAAAGACAGAACTTGCCGCCAGTATCTCCGCTGTCATATAGGATAGCCTTCTCTGTGTGACCCGAAGCCGCGCCAGCAATTCTTCCACGGAAAAAGGCTTGGTCAGGTAATCATCAGCCCCTGCATCCAGTGCCTCGATCTTATCATTATCCTCACTGCGGGCGCTGATCACAATAATCGGCAGATTTGACCATGAACGGATATTCCGGATTACCTGCACGCCGTCCATATCCGGCAGTCCGAGATCAAGCAGGATAATATCTGGATTATGGGAAGAGGCCTCCAAAACAGCAGTTCCGCCATTTGCCGCGACCAAATAGCGATAATCATTGGTTTTTAATGTCGTTGTAATCAGGTTGCGCACCGGAGGGTCATCCTCCACAACCAATATTAAAGGCTTATTCATGCAGTTCAACCTCCCCTGCTGGTAATGTAAATGTAAAGACGGTTCCTTTCGGGTCACGATCAGTCACCCAGATGGTTCCTCCGTGCGCAGTGACAATGGATTTGCACAGCGAAAGACCCAAACCGAGACTCCTTCGGCTGTCTGCAATTTTGTTGGCTCCGCTATAAAACATATCAAAAATGTGCGTCTTTTGGTCATCGGGAATACCGGGACCATCGTCAGAAACAGAAACAAGGACTTGCTGTGACGCTTTGTTCTTCTCAGTATGAACCTCAATCACAGACCCAGCCGGTGTATACTTGATGGCGTTATCCAGCAAATTGATAATAACCTGGACAATTAGCTTGGCATCAATGCTTGCAAGAATCAAATCTTCGGAGGAACTGACACGGATGGTATGTTCCCTACTTTTTCGATTGATGTGCCGCAGAGCCTCGGCAACCACCTCGTCCATCAGTTCCACAGACTGCGTCAGATGAACCTGTCCGCCCTCGATTCTGGTAATCGCTAGCAAATTCTCTACCAAATTGATTAACCACATGGAATCTTCATAAATATCCGTAAACGTTCGCTTCCTTGTGTCATCGTCCATTTTTTGATAGTTGGCCAGCAGGTTGTCGGCGTTTCCGGAAATGGACGTAAGCGGTGTACGCAGATCATGGGAAATGGCACGAAGAAGGTTTGCGCGAAGTTGCTCATTTTTAGCCATAATAGCAGCTTCTTCTTTTTCACGGGCATTTTTAATGTTCTCTAATGCCAGAGCGCATTCGCCAAGAATCGACAGCAGGACGCTGTTTTCAAAAGAATCTAGTGGGACGTCATTCATTGCGACTCCTACAACGCCGTAAACCTGTTGATTGACCCGAATGGCTAGGTACAGACATTTGGCGCTGGATAAGGTGTCGGTGGTGGCTCCGGCGTGCTTGTTGTTCCGCAGCACCCATGCCGCGACCGCTTTTTCGTTTTCGGAAACCAATTCGCACTGATTACTGTCAGGCGTCCGGAAAATACTGGGAGCATCCAGTTCCTGCCCATTTGCCAAGTAGACCACAATATCTTTTTGCAGCAATTTCAGGAGCTGTCCCGCAGTCGCTTTTACGACGGCCTGCTCCTCTGTTTCCCGTTGGAGAAGTTGATTCGTTTCAAACAAAATCTTTGTCCGATAGGCCGCATTGGCAGATTGCTTTGCGTTATTTTTCAGACGTGTGGCAAGCGACCCGGTCAATAATGCTACCATGAACATGATCGGGAAAGTCACCAGGTAATTCGGATTGTTGAAGCGAAAGGTGAAGCGCGGTACGGTAAAGAAAAAATTAAATACCAGCACGCTTACAACAGACGCTACAGCCCCGCAAAAGCGGCTCGTTGTGATGACAGAGATGACCAAAACGCCGAAAATATATACGGACACAATGTTGGCCTCAGAAAAGCCCATCGTGTAAAACACATATCCGACTAAGGTGGAAGCCAGCAGGACGAGAATGCTCTTTGCCAGATCACGAACCGGCACAGCGGTTACATGAAACCTGTGATTCCTGCGCTTCTGGCAGACAGCCCCGGAACTCGCATCCGGGATTACATGAATATCCAGATTGGGCGCATTGGCAATCAGGCGTTCCGTCAGCGTCGGCTTGCTGAATATGCTTTTTCTCGTGGCCGTACTCCGCCCGATCACAATTTTGGAGACACCGGAAAGCCTTGCAAATTCCGCAATCTGATAAGGAACATCCTCTCCATAGACGGTTTCGATATGCGCGCCAAGCTGCCCTGCCAGCCGAATATTCTCCCGCAGCCGTTTCTTGTCATCTTCATTCATTTCAGTAGTGGCGGGTGTTTCCACGAAAAGGGCGGTAAAGTTCCCACGGAATGCCCGTGCCATCCTTGCAGCGGTGCGGATGATCTTCGCGTTGGATGGAGAGGATGAGAGGCACACCAGAATATGCTCATCGGTGTGGTAATCGCCCCGGCTCTGGATTCTGGCGCTCTCCGTCAGCAGGTTGACCCGATCCGCACAGCGGCGTAAGGCGATCTCCCGCAAAGCAGTTAGATTTTCAACTGTAAAAAAGTTGACGGCTGCCCGCTCCGCCTGATCCCCCTGATAGATATTTCCACTTGCCATGCGCTCCAACAGTTCCGTCGGTTCGATATCCACCAGTTCCACCTGATCCGCCTGGTCAAATACAGAATCCGGAATACGTTCCCGCACCAAAACGCCGGTAATGGAAGCGACGGTATCGTTCAGGCTCTCAATATGCTGAACATTGACAGTGGTGTAAACATCGATCCCGGCACTTAAAAGTTCCTGCACGTCCTGATAACGCTTGGCATGACGGCTTCCCGACCCGTTGGTATGAGCCAGTTCATCTACCAGGATCAGTTGTGGTTTCCGTTTCAGCGCACTGTCAATATCGAACTCCCGGAGAATCATCTCACCGTAAAGCACCTGCTTTACAGGGAGCTGCTCGAGGCCATCCAAGAGAGCCGATGTCTGCGGTCTGGAATGAGGTTCTATATATCCGGCAACCACCTCGGTTCCATTCGCTTTCGCCTGATGCGCTGCCTGCAGCATGGCATAGGTTTTTCCTACGCCGGCAGCATAACCAAAGAAGATCTTCAGCTTGCCTCTTTTTTTACTTTCTGTATCATTTCGGATTGCTCTTAGAAGCTGATCCGGGTTTTGCCTTGGTATTTCCATTTGCACTCCTCCTTGCCTTCATATTATACCATGAAGCGTCAGCGGAAGGGTATCATTGCGCATGCAAAGCCGGTTGCCGGGCTGGCGCAGCCAGAACGGCGAGACGCTGCGCAAAATCGGTATAATAGCCGTCACGCGGCTATTATACCACGCTGTGCCGACAATTCCTATTTTCCCGGTGTGGGCGCGGGGAACTGAGCTTCCAGGCATTCCACAAAACAACCGGCGAAAGCGGATGCAGCTTCACCAATCCATAACACCTTCTGCGTGATATGTCCATCTGCAATCGGTTCAATGGGTAGTCCTCCATATTTCATCATGACAGGCGTGTAATGCAGAGAAACTATTTTGGAATTATACTGCATGTGAGCAGGAATTTCAGCATTTTCCGGCAAAAAAATCACATCAAACTTGCCAGCGGAGAGACCATTCAGCAATTCTTCCTCTGCTCCATAAAAAATGCGAACGGATAGCTCCGGGTACAGTTTGGAGCATTGCTCAAGGACATTGGTAATGCTGTCCGCAGCCGTTGGATTGCAAAATCCGAGACACAGGGCATTCTCGCCGGATGAAAGCTGCAATTCCTGCCTATGGCGGTTCGATTCAAGAAAGCAATCCAACCTTCCCATCAGAAACCAGCCAAAAGCAAACATGACGGACACTGTCACAAGCAATAGCACATCCTGCATCGTCTCACCCCAATCTGAAATGAGGGCCTTCAAATACGGAAGCATTTCTGAATTTCTCTGTTTCGGCCCAGTACCAACATCGTACTCTTAGATTCCAGCACCATATCCGGCGTAATCGAAAGCTCTAGATTTCCGTTTTTCTTGATCCCCATAATGTTAATCTTGTATTTCTTCCGAATATCAATCTGTCCAATGGTTCGGCCTGCCCAATCCTTCGGAACCGGTATTTCAAAGATAGCGTGTTCCTCGTCCAGCTCTATGTAATCTAAAATGTGGTCAGCGCTGTAACGGATGGCTGTCCATTTGGCAAGTTGCTTTTCCGGGTAAACCACCTCATCTGCACCGTTGCGCAGGAGAAACTTTGCCTGCACGTCTCTGGCCGCCCTGGATACCACCAGTTTTGCGCCAAGCTCTTTGAGCAGAGAGGTGGTTTCCAGAGAGCTTTGAAAATCATTTCCAATGGCCACAATGCAGACGTCATAATTTCGGATTCCCAGTGATTCCAGAAAAGCAGCGTTCGTGCTGTCACCGATCTGCGCATTTGTTACATAAGGCAGCACTGCGTCTACCCGCTCCTCCACATGGTCTACCGCCATAACTTGATGATTCAACTCGTTCAAATGCATGGCAATATGCCGGCCAAATCGTCCCAACCCAATTAAAAGTATGGATTTCATCGTATCGCCTCCTCCTTTATCCAACCGTTATCTTTTCCAGTGGGAGTTTTGCCACCTGCTTTTGTGTGCCGGACAATGCGGCAAAAATCAATGTCAGCCCCCCGACTCTGCCGAAGAACATGAGCAGAATCAAAATCACTCTGGACAATATGCCAAGACCGGGTGTGATTCCCAAAGATAAGCCAACCGTGCCTACCGCAGAGGCGGTTTCGAACAGACAGGTAAGCATGGGAAGTCCCTCCGCCATGCTGATCGCCAGCCCGCCAAAGAGAAACAACGCAACATATAAAAAACCAATCGTGGCGGCGTTTTTGACCACTCCATCCTCAATTCTCCGTCCAAAAAAATGGGTATCTTCTTTTCTGCGGAAGGTGGAGAGTGCCGTAGCAAACAGCACCGCAACGGTGGTGGTTTTCATACCGCCTGCGGTAGAGCCGGGGCTACCGCCAATCAGCATCAGCAGGATGATGATGGCTTGCCCTGATTCTCGCAGGGATGTCAAATCTACTGTATTGAATCCTGCTGTTCGTGGTGTTACGGACTGAAAAAGGGAGCACAAGATACGCTTACCCGGCTCCAAAGCGGAAAATTCAAAAAAGAAAAAGTAAATCGCCGGGACAATCAGTAAAACGGCTGTGGTACAGAGAATTACCTTGCTTTGCATCCGGTATTTTTGCCAGTGCAATCGGTTTGCCCGAAGATCGTCCCAGGTCAGAAAGCCAATCCCGCCAATGATAATCAAAGACATGATGGTCAGATTCACAACAGGCTCCGATGCATAACCGGTCAAAGAGGAAAAAGCTTCCGTTGTCCCCATTAGGTCGAAACCGGCATTGCAAAAGGCAGATACAGAATGAAACAGCGCTACCCAAAGACCCTTTACGCCAAAGTCCCGGCAAAACACAGGCGCCATGATGATCGTTCCCAACAGCTCGATTGCCAGCGTTGTCCTGATCATGAAATTCGTCAGCCGTACAATCCCGCCTACCTTTGGCGCAGCAATGGCTTCCTGCATGGTGCTGCGCTGCATTAAAGAAATTTTCTTGCCGGAGATCATGGCAAAGGAGGCCGCCACGGTTATCACGCCCAGTCCTCCGATTTGGATTAAAAACAAAATCACAACCTGGCCAAAGAATGACCAGTAGGTTGCGGTATCATGCATGACAAGTCCTGTGACGCAAACAGCCGAGGTGGATGTAAACAAAGCATCCGAAAACGGCGTTGCTGTTCCCGCACGGGTGGAAACCGGCAGCATCAAAAAAACGGTTCCCAGAAGAATCACGCCCAAGAAGCCAAGTATAATGATCTGAAACGATGTCAGCTTTTTCTTCTTATGCGGCAGAAAAACGCGCTCATTCATACGGTACTCCTTTACACTTCCTTATCTGGTCTTTATCATACGCCTCATCTGATAAAGAAGGTAAAAGGATATTGATATCCGCATTAAGACGGCATAAAGACGCCGGTTTCCTATGCTTCTTTGCGCTTTTTTGCTAAATAGTCAATCAAGCCGCGTCTTGTTAAAATACCGCACAGCGCCTTTCTGCTGTCTACAATCGGAACATAGTTTTGGTTTAATGCCGCAGACACCACCTGTTCCAGTTCTGCGTCCATGGGCAATGGGGGACAATAATCCCGGCGAACAATATCTGCAACCCTGTACTGTTCCAGCGTTTTCAGTTCCGTTGTGTGAATCTTCAGGAGGTGACGGAGGAAATCGCCCTCCGTCACACTCCCGATATATTGCTCCTGTTCGTTCAGCACAGGAACCGCTGTATAGCCATGAACGGTAAATCGCTCCAGCCCTTGCCTTATCGTGTCCGTTTCATGGAGAAACACGGTTAAAACTTTCGGAATCATAATGGCGGCTATGTTCATCTCATTCCTCCCAAATGCCATCCAGCATCAGGTTCACCTTCAGGACATTTACTGTTTCTTCCCCAAACACGCCGAGGAACCGTCCACTGGTGCATTTTTCGATGATTGTCCGCACTTCATCCTCTGTCATATCATTTGCCTTTGCAATTCGAGCCACCTGATATTCGGCAGCCGCCGGAGAGATATGGGGGTCAAGGCCGCTGCCGGAACAGGTGACCAGATCAACCGGAATCGCGGTTTCGTCCATATCCGGGTTCGCCGCCCGCAGCTTTTCTACCCGCTCTGCAACCAGCTCCTCATATTCCTCGCTGGCGGGGGAAAGATTGGATGGAGCCGCATACATCAGAGTATTGCCGTCCTCGTCCTGATAAGTGGAAACATCAATATTCATAATTCTGCCCCACATATGGGCATCATCGGCGTACTGCTGCCCCAGAAGCTCACAACCATATTTTTTTCCATCCACTTCAATTATGCTGCCGTTTGCCTTATCCGGAAAGAGTAATTGCGCCAGTCCTGTAACAGCACCAGTATAGAGAATGCCGCACACAACCGAGAAAATCAAAAAGATCATCAGGGTTTTCGGCAAGAGCGACTTCACCATTTTCATTATCTTCACCCTTTCTTTAGACTACGCCGGCTAACACCAGCAGAACATCAATCAGCTTGATAAAAATGAACGGCGCGATCAGACCACCCAACCCGTAAATCAGCAAATTCCGGGACAGCAGCTTTCCTGCGGAAACCTCACGGTACTTCACGCCCTTTAACGCCAGCGGGATCAGGGCAATAATGATCAGCGCATTGTAGATAATCGCAGAAAGCACCGCGCTCTGGGAGGAATGAAGTCCCATAATGTTCAAAGCGGAAAGCTGTGGATATAATCCCATAAACAGCGCCGGGATAATGGCAAAATATTTTGCCACATCATTGGCAATGGAAAAGGTCGTCAAGCTCCCACGGGTCATCAGAAGCTGCTTGCCGATTCGGACGATCTCAATGAGCTTGGTGGGGGAAGAATCCAGATCCACCATATTGCCCGCCTCCTTGGCCGCCTGGGTGCCACTGTTCATGGCCACCGCCACATCAGCTTGGGCCAGTGCAGGAGCGTCATTGGTTCCGTCACCGGTCATGGCAACCAGATGTCCCTTGGTCTGAAAGTCCCGGATCATAGCCAGCTTGCCCTCCGGTGTTGCTTCCGCCAGAAAATCATCCACACCGGCCTCTGCGGCAATGGCCGCTGCGGTAATCGGGTTATCGCCGGTAATCATAATGGTTTTGATGCCCATTTTCCGCAGATCGGCAAATTTTTCTTTTACGCCCTGCTTGATAATATCCTTCAGATAGATCACGCCGAGTATTTTGTGGTTCTTCGCTACCACAAGAGGGGTGCCGCCTTTGGAAGCAATAGACTTGACAACATTGTCGCACTCCTCAGAATACATACCTCCTGCACGGGTGACATAGGCCTGCATGGCATCTGCCGCGCCTTTGCGGATTTCGTTTCCGTCAAAGTCCACGCCGCTCATACGGGTCACGGCGGTAAACGGAATAAACTGCATTCCCTTGTCCTGAAGGCTTCTGCCTCGGATTCCGAACTGCTCCTTTGCCAGCACCACAACACTTCTGCCTTCCGGCGTCTCATCTGCTAGGGAAGAAAGCTGTGCGGCATCGGCCAGTTCTTTGATGTCAACACCATCCACCGGGATGAATTCTGAAGCCTGCCGGTTGCCCAAGGTGATGGTTCCGGTTTTATCCAGCATCAGAATATCCACGTCACCAGCTGCTTCAATGGCCCTGCCGCTCATGGCCAGGACATTGGCCTGATTGAGCCTTGACATACCTGCGATTCCAATGGCAGAGAGCAGCGCGCCGATGGTGGTGGGCGCAAGGCAGACCAGGAGGGCTACCAGCGTGGTTACGGATGTAGGGTTCTCGATGCCCGCCAGCTTCGCAGAAAAAATCGAATAGGTATAAAGGGACACCGTTACCAAGATAAAGATAATGGACAGCGCCACCAGGAAAATCTGTAATGCGATCTCATTGGGCGTCTTTTTTCTCGCTGCGCCCTCAACCATAGCGATCATCTTATCCAGAAAGCTCTCGCCAGCCTCGCTGGTCACTTTGACCACGATCCAGTCGGACAGGACAGTCGTTCCGCCGGTCACAGCGCTTCGGTCACCGCCCGCTTCCCGAATAACAGGGGCGGATTCGCCGGTGATGGCGCTTTCATCCACGGAGGCCGCCCCCTCAATGACTTCTCCATCTGCCGGAATCTGTTCACCAGCCTTCACAATGACCAGCTCGCCTTTTTTCAGCATCGCAGAGGGAACAACTGTGATATTGTCCTTTTGCTCAGCGGAGGGAATCTTATGTGCGTCCACATCTTTCCGGGAGGCCCGCAAAGAATCGGCCTGTGCCTTACCCCTGCCCTCAGCGATGGCCTCCGCAAAGTTAGCAAACAAAACCGTAAACCAAAGGATGATGGCGATTGCCAAAGTAAAGCCGCCAGGGGCATCTTTTATACCAAAGAGTGACACGACCCACAAAACGCTGGTCAGGATTGCGGAAACAAACACCAAAAACATGACCGGGTTTTCTGCCTGGGTTTTGGGGCTTAACTTGATGAATGAATCATTAATCGCTCTGTAAAATATCTTTTGATCAGCAAAAGTGTTTTTCTGTTTTGCACTCATAAACAGCGCCTCCTTTATGCAAGACTGCCGAAGAACTCAGCAAGCGGGCCAAGCGCCAGCGCCGGGAAAAAGCTGAGTGCGCCGATCAGCAGCACAACAAAAATCAACAGGAATACGAACATGGCATTTGTAGTAGACAGTGTACCAGCAGTTGCGGCGATTTTCTTCTTTTGTGCCAGACTTCCGGCAATGGCCAGCGTACCGACAACGGGCAGAAATCTTACAAACAGCATGACCAGGCCAATGCTGACATTCAGAAATACGGTGTTGGCGTTAAAGCCTGCAAAAGCCGAACCATTGTTACCTCCGGCAGAGCTGTATGCGTACAGCATTTCCGAGAAACCATGCGCCCCTCCGTTGTTCAGACTGTCCATCACAGAAGGCACCAAAGCCGCAATGCCGCTTCCCACCAGAATTCCAATCGGCGTAGCCAGACAAACCAGCACCGCCCACTTCATCTCAAATGGCTCAATCTTTTTTCCAAGAAACTCTGGTGTCCTGCCCACCATCAGTCCGGCAATAAACACCGTCAGGATGGCAAATGCCAGCATTCCATACAGACCGCAGCCAGTGCCGCCAAAGATCACCTCGCCAAGCTGCATCAGCAGCATGGTGATCATTCCGCCAAGAGGTGTATAGCTGTCGTGCATGGAGTTGACGGAGCCGTTGGAGGCTGCTGTGGTAAATGCCGCCCAGGTAGAGGAAGCCGCAATGCCAAAGCGGGTCTCTTTTCCCTCCATATTTCCTCCGGCCTGGCAGGTCTCGGTCATATTGACTGCGCCGTCCTGTGCAAGCTGCGCTGTGCCCGCCTGTTCACTGACCGCGATACATCCAAGGGCAACGCACAGGCAAATAAACATCGCCGCAAATATGGCCACACCTTGCTTTTTGTTCTTTACCGCTGAGCCAAAGGTAAAGCAAAGAGCCGCCGGAATCAGCAAAATGGAAATCATCTCAATCAGATTTGTAAAGGCGTTAGGGTTCTCCAGCGGATGCGCCGAATTCGCGCCATTAAATCCGCCTCCGTTGGTACCTGATTGTTTAATGGCAACCTGGCTTGCCGCAGGTCCCATGGGCACAAACTGTTCCGTTACAATCTCTGCGTCAGGAACAAGAATGCCATCTACCATAACCGTTCCCGCATCCTCGTCAATCACTGCGCCGTCCAATATCTCGCCATCCGCGCTGACTGCGACAGGCTCCACCAGTGATACGGTTTCGGCGCCTTTCAGATTCTGGATCACACCGCCGCCCACCAGCAGCAGAGAAATGACAAGGTTTAGCGGAATCAGGATATGGATGATGATACGGGTCATATCCACCCAAAAGCTGCCAAGACCAGAAGTTTTTACTTGGATAAAACCACGGATCAGAGCAAACAGGACTGCAATTCCGGTTGCAGCAGAGACAAAGTTCTGAACCGTGAGGCCAAGAGACTGGCTCAGGTAACTCAATGTGGACTCGCCGGAATAGGCCTGCCAGTTGGTATTGGTCACAAAACTGGAAGCGGTATTAAAGGACAAATCCCATTTCACACCGGGAAGGCCCTGGGGATTGCCGGGAAGGACTCCCTGCAGGATTTGGAGCAGGAACAGGAACACCAGCCCGATCCCGGAAAAGATCAGCACACTGACCGTATACTGCTTCCAATTCATTTGCTCATCCCTGTTCACCCGCATCACCTTGTAAACCAGGTTTTCGCAGGGGGTGAGCACCCTGGACAGGAATGTTTTCTCTCCGTTCATCACCTTTTTGATGTAAGCACCCAGCGGAACTGCCAAGGCAACCAGAATGACCAGGTAAAGAATGTACTGGATAACAGCCGTCATGCTTAATCAGCTCCCTTCATCAAAATATAGACATACCACAGTAGCATTGCCGCTGCACATATGCCAATGATTGCGATCATAATTTGCATAATTTTTTCTCCTTTTCTAAACGCTGACCACATGATACCCTCTTTTCTCTAAAAATTGCGTTAGCCATTTCGTAGCAGTCTTAAAATCAGATAAAGGTTACAGGAAGCCAAGCAGCCACGCAATCGGCAGAGCAATGATCGTTGTGCTGATACAAACACAGATCAAAATAAATATTGGCATCCCCACAAAAACGAAAAGAAATCCAAAAAGCGGATGCTTGCAAATGAATCGCTCAGCCCTTAAATCAAATTCCTGTTCAAATTTCCGGATGGATCTTGTAATCCCCATTGACGTTCCCTCCTTGTGTAATCAGAATACAGCAAGGGAAATTAAAACGGAAAAAGGGGATGTGCGTTGGGATTAAAACGATGTAAGTACAAAACCTTTGTGAGGCACCACAATCTTGAAGTAAAAACGGCAAGCAATGCCTTTGGATAGCCACAGGCTCCCAAACGCTGCTTGTTGTGGGTCTCGCCTGCCGGCTCGGTCAGTGCTGCTGAACGCCTTCGCCGTTCAGCGGTTGCCGCTGGCGACCCCCACCCCCAATCTCCTTTTGAACAGCTCCCTCGTCCTCGCAAACTTCGTATCCTTCGCTTCGCCGCAAGCGGCAAGGCTCACTCACTTTGTTGCTCGTCCTCTCCCCACGCAACCCGCTTTTCACCCTTGAGAACAGAGAGCGGCACACCCCTGGAATCGTTTTCTCCCAGGGTATCCAGCCGGACCGGACGGCCCCAGCCCTCACAGCGGAACGAGGGATTTTGACCGGGCTTGATTTCATACCCGGCCTCCTGCAGCAGCTTCAGCAGCCCATCCCAATCCGCAGGCTTTTGAGATAAAGCGTTGTCGAGGCATAAGCGCAGCAGCTCCCGGTGGGAGGGTTTTGCCTGGTCGCCCAGCCACTTGTCATAGCTTTTCCCGCGCGGTTTTGGATTCTCCACGATGGAGTATCCATTCTCAATGCAGATGGTATCGTTCAGCCGCCCCACGGCCCTGGTGCTGCCCCAGAAGTTTCGGAACTTCCGGTCACAGTCCAGGTTGACGGCATTCCAGATGATGTGGTTATGGATATGGGCCTTGTCGATGTGGGTGCATACGATAAAGGCGTTGTTTCCTTTGGTAAACCTGCGGGCAAGCTCCTGGCCCAGCCGGTTTGCTTCCTCCGGCGTAATCTCGCCGGGAACAAAAGATTGGCGCAGGTGGTAGGCGATCACATCGTCCTCGCCGCGCACCCTGCCGGTCTTTTGGATATACCCCTTCTTTGTAAACAGGAATTCCGCATCGGCGATCCGGCTGTCACACTGGTAGCTGGTGATGAGCCTGCCGTGGTCGGTCTTTTCCGGATTCTCCACATAGTCGATGATGTCGCTGATCGCTTTGCACACCGTGCGGCCCTTGCCGGTGTGCAGCGGCATGATTCTTGTGGTTGCCATGAGTGTTTCCCTCCTCTCCGGGCAAAAAAAGGGAGCAGCCGTTAAGACTGCTCCGAAGTGTTGGTATTAGGTTCTGCTGGTTGTTCTGCCGCCGCTTTCAGCTGTGCGGTGCGTTTCAAATCTACGAAATGGGTCGCGTACCATTTTTCAATCTCCGGGGCGCCGCTTTTGCTGAACCGCAGCGGGATCACTGGTTTATGCCCCTGGCTGCTTTTCTTTTTCACACCCCATTGCTTGTAATAGCAGAAAGACGGTTTCAGACCGGTTTTCTGTGCATAGACGCGCATCTGGTGCATGATAAAAGAGAGCTTGCAGAGGTTGACGGTGCAGACGCTTTCCAGGTAGGAGACACGCCCGAACTGCCATTCCTCATACTTCTTTTTGGGCAGCATCCCGATGTCCATCAGCACATCCACCGGCGCGGCATAGCCCCGGCGCTGGCATTGCTGGCACAAGGCAGAGTAAACCGCGCCGATCAGCTCTTTATCATTCATCTGCTTTTCCCTTTTGAATCAGGCATATTTTCTGATTTCGGGACCGCACCTTGTCCGGCTCCAGATAAACAATCTTGCTTTCTTCCATCAGCTCCTTAATTGCTTTGGATAGGGCGGAAGTTACTTTTGTATAGCCCATTTCAGATGCCAGTTCAGAAGAAGAAAGGTTTCCTTTCTGCGCTAAGGTAAATAGAATCAGTTCTTTGATTTCCATCAGGCTCCGTCTTGTTTTCCTTTTTGGCTGCTCTTGAGCCGTAGGGATAAGGAATTTCTTCTGAACCGGAAGAATGACAGTGAAATAGCTCCGCTCATCATCCGTCTCGAACACCGGAGGTTCCGAACCGTTTGCTGCCATTGCCCGCAATATGGTGGGGATACCAGTGTTGCGTCCCTCGACCAGTTTCAGCTCTTTTAGGAAGTCACCGATACGGCGGTTACGATACCGTCTGGAAATCATACGCCGGTTCTGAATATCCTCATCTGAGATGGTTCTGTCCGGACCAGGCAAGCTGGTAATCTCCATTTTCTCCGGCGTTACCGTAACGGTGATTGGCTCTCCGATCTGATACGACTTGTGATAAATCGCGTTGGACAGTACCTCCTCCACAGCCGCATACGGGTAGTTATAAATTCGCTCCGCCTCAGCCTGCCCCAGAATCTTCGTAACCTTTTCCTTAAGAATATAGTTTTTGATATAGCTCAGCGCATCCCGCAGCTGCCGGTCCAACGGTCCGGTGAACACTTTCTCTGTCATGCCGATCCCCGTTGGGTCGGGTTTATCTACAACCTCTATTCTGGCGTACGGAAAGAAATCGTCCGGGCGCTCGTTGAAAAACATCAGTCCAACATTTAAGGGCCTGCGCATTTCCCATGGGCCGCCGATCAGACGCATAGAAGCCGCAACTTCAGCCACCGGACGCTTTAAGGAAGTTTCACGCAGGTCGCTGTTTACGGCATAAAGAAATTCTGAGATCAGGCTGGACTTCATATCCTCAATCCTTGCCGTAAGGTTTGCCCGGTCATCAAATGGCTGGTTATTTGCCAAAAGGAACAGCTCCCGTTCCTCCAGCTGATTGGCCCGGATGCTGTTGGACATTTTCCGGATATAGTAAGCCTTATCTGATTTTGCCGCTTTTTCCGTTGGAAAGGCAACAGGGCATTTATAGGGCCGGTCAGCGCCGCCGGGTATCCATAGGACGATAATTTCTTTCCCCTGGTATGTCACCTGTTCCACAACCGGAATGTACGTTGGCTCGATCAGATTGCATTTTTGCAGAAGCTCTTTATTGATCCGGTCAATCGAGCTTTTTGCCAGCCCCTTAATTGGAAACTTCGGCATACCATCCTCGTCCTCAATGCCAATGATGATATATCCGCCGCCCCAGTTGTCAATATCATTTGCAAACGCGCAAATAGAGTGCAGAATCGGTTCCGGATTCCAGTCCGCTTTATAGTCAATGCGGGCATTTTCCACCACGCGCCGGTTGATTAAATCTGAAATGTTGATTGGTAAGGCCATAACACCCTCCTAACATACCCCTTTAACTTACCCTCTTAACTTGCCCCTTTATTTTAGCAGATATTCAGGAAATAGCAATGGGAAAGCTTCCGTTTTTATTTCAAGGCATAAAAACGTCCGAATTCTCCGCAAAGAGAGGGCGCAGCCGTTATAGCTGCCCCTTGCCGCGCCGGATCACCGGAACCTGTTTCATTTTTTTGCCCACCGTCTGCCATTCCAGAGCAAAGACCATATCGCCGGTGCGCTCAAAAAAGCCAATGTCCTCCTACAATAAAGTTACGGTGATAGGCACGGCAGCCAGCCGTGTCTATTTCCATCTTGTTGCCGAAGCTGCTAGAATGGGAGGGTAAATGGTCTGGCGCTTTATTCCTTGAGCTTACACGCTCGCTGAGGAGTCAGTCAGCCGCCTCTCTCATTCGCAGCATTCGATGTAAGCAGGTTGTCCCACCGTTTTTACGGTGCGTTCGTGTAATCGACCAGGAGATTGAACAGGCAATGAGTAAAAGCGGTTGCCATGAATTTCAATCAGGAGGTATTGGAAATGAACGCTGTTGGTATTGATGTGCCCAAAGGCAAGAGCACAGTGGCGATTCTCCGGCCTATGGGTGAGGTTGTCCAGGCACCAATCGATGTCTCTCACGATGCGGTCAGCATGGAACGGCTGGCGTATCAGATTCTTGCTCTGGGGGAAAATACCAGAGTTGTCATGGAAGCAACAGGACGATGCCATTCATTCGACCCGGACTCTCACCTAAGTGGGTGTTTTATTAGCCACATTTAATGCTGTTCTTTATGGAGACCATGTCTCTCTTGGCACCGTGACAGGCTCCGGAAAAAGATTGCAGATTTTTCCCCTCCATGGTACACTGGAATCCAGGAGGCCCCCCTGCCTCCCCAACTCACTCACAGGAGGTCCTGCCCTTGGAAATTCTGAAACAATTTGGGATGATTCTGTCCATCTCCTTTTGGGGAGAAGTTTTCCACATCCTGCTTCCCCTGCCAGTGCCTGCCAGCATATATGGAATCGTGATTCTATTTCTGTGTCTGGAGCTGAAGCTCCTGCCAGTCACCGCCGTAAAAAAGGCCAGCAGCTTCCTGCTCCAAATTATGCCGGTGATGTTCATCCCTGCCGCAGTGGGGCTGATGGACTCCTGGGGTGCGGTAAAAAGCAGCGTCCTTCCGTACCTGGCCATCACGGCACTATCCACCTTTGCCGTAATGGTTGTGGCCGGAAGGGTAACCCAAGGGGTCATTCGCCGCGGAAAGAAGCAGGAGGCTGGCGGCGATGAATGAGCTTTTGGGCGCCTCTGCCTATTTTGGAGTCTTCGTCAGTCTGCTGGCCTACGGAATTGGCACGCTTTTGAGGAAAAAGTGGAAGCTGGCCATGTTGAATCCCATTCTGATTGCCGTGGTACTCATCATTGTGCTCCTTTCGGTGTGCCACATCGACTATACCGTCTACAATGAGGGCGCCAAGTACCTCAGCTACCTGCTCACCCCCGCCACCGTTTGCCTGGCCGTCCCGCTGTATGAGCAGCTGGAGCTGCTAAAGCAGAACTATAAGGCGGTACTGGCAGGCATCGTCTCCGGTGTACTGACCAGCCTCACCTGCGTCCTGGCCATGGCAGCCCTACTGAATCTGGACCATGCCGCCTATGTGACGCTGCTTCCCAAATCCATCACCACTGCCATCGGCATGTCCATTTCAGAGGAGCTGGGGGGCTATGTCCCCATCACCGTGGCAGTGATCCTGGTGACGGGAATTTTGGGAAACATGTTTGCAGAGGCAATCTGTAAGCTGTTTAAAATCCAGGAACCCATTGCCAAAGGCATTGCCATCGGCTCCGCTTCCCACGCCATTGGTACCGCCAAAGCCATGGAGCTGGGGGATATCGAGGGGGCCATGAGCAGCCTTTCCATTGTGGTCTCCGGAATCCTAACCGTCCTGGGGGCCAACCTCTTTGCATCCTTTTTGTAAAGTGCCCGGGAATTCCAGATCTACGGTTGCCCCTGCTCGGTTCCTCTGCACTCTCATTTCTGTCCCTGTCATGTTGCTCGCTGAAGCAGCGGGCCGTCAAAGGAGAAAAACCATATGTCTGAGTATGTTCTTCAAAGCCGTTGGCGGCTGGAGGGGCGCAAGCTCCATTATTACGGACTGCGCAACCGAGAAAACCTGTTCCATAATGAGATCCGGGTTTCCAAAAAGCAAGCTGCCATCATAGCCACATTGCCCCGGACACTTTCCAAACTGGAACAAAGATTACTCGGCAGGTTACTTGGCCAACAAGTTGTCCCCGCAGAACAGCTTGTGAAAGTACCGACCTCCTTGGGGGAGGCTCATTTTTGCACAAGCTGCTGTGCCAACGATTTCATCATTCCAGGATTGGAGTTTGATCAGGAAGGCCGCTGCCCCATGTGCCAAACCGCAAAGGAAACGGAGTCCCTGCAAAGTCTGGTGCCCCTGATTGACACATTTCCCAAAGCCAGAAAATCCAGGTTTGACGTCGCCCTATTCTACACAGGCGGCAAAGATTCAACCTTTTTGCTGTATCATCTCGCCAAAGAGCAAAATTTGCGGGTCCTTGCTCTGACATGGGAAATTCCGTTCATATCTGCCTCTGCAAAAGCAAGCATCGAGCATGCCAAACAGCGCTTCCCCCATGTTGAATTTTTACAGCGCACCATGAGCCGCACAGATTTGGAGAAAATCTACGCCCAATTGTACAAGCTGAGCGGCAACACCTGCGCCTGCCCCTCACTGGCCTATCTCCTTTTCTATCCAGAGCTGGTTGCCAACCGCGTTCCCTACTTTTTGGTTGGAAACGAGCCCGTGCAAATGTTGGGGCTCTATTACAACCACATAGCCCCAAAATTTGCCTATGGCTTTGCCAAAAATCGGGTGGTTTCAGCCATAATCAACATGGGCAGGATTCTCACCCTGCATCCTCCCTTCCGGCCAGGTCAGCTTCAGACCCTGCTCACCATGAAGCAACTGGCCTATGGCGACCATACCCTGAAACGGCTCAGCGGATACTGCAGCCCCCTGGTATCCAACGTGGTGGAGGCAATTCATCAGGTTCCCGAGCTGTTGCCCCCTCTGCGGCGCAGCATTCGAACATCCTCCTGGAGCGGAAACATCCCCGCCTTTGTCCATCTAGATTTTGACAAACTATGCGGCGGCAAATATGATTGGAACCACGTCAAGCAACTTTTAATAGAAGAATGCGGCTGGGTGCCGCCGGCCGATGATAAAAAGTCGCTTCACACCAGCTGCCGGATCGAAAAATGCAAGGATTACTCCCAGTTCATCCGCTTTTACCATTGCAAAAGCAAAATGATCCCATTTAGCTCCCTTGAAATCTCCCTGGCAAGCCGAAATTGTGGAGTTTCCAGGGAGGAGATGCTGTATGAAATGGAACGCCAACTTGGATGTTCACTGGAGGAGCCCCTGGAGTGTGCTGCCATGCGTGACTTTTTAGAGGGGCGATCATGACGTCTGTATACTGTTTTTCGGGAAGCGGCCATAGTTACGCTATCGCCGAATATTTTGCAAGAGAATTGCAGGTACCGGTTGTGAATATAGACCGGCGCCTGGCGGAGTCTCACTGCCAGGCAGATTTGGCCGTGGTTATATTTCCGGTTTACTGTCAAAATATCCCCGCTGTGGTAAGAGATTTTTTCAGCAAGCTGGACTCCAAGCACGTGGTCCTCATCGCCACATACGGCAAAATCTCTCACGGAAATGTGCTGTGGGAGGCATTCAAAATCATACGTGGGCGCGTCATTGCAGCAGCATACGTGCCCATGGGGCACACCTATTTGGATTCGTCCACACAATTCGATGCTCAGCCTTTACAGCCCATTTTTGCGAGAATCCAACATCCTCGGGCCGCTACCCTGACGCGGGAAAGTAAACACCCCCTTGCCAGCTTTTTCCCTTCTTGGCGCAGCCGGTGTGGGGTGAGAATCTGGCTGGACGAGAGCTGCAATGCTTGCAACCTTTGCACGGAACAATGCCCCATGCAGGCAATCGAAGCGGGTATCATCCATGGCAACTGTATTCGCTGCCTGCGCTGCGTCTGCCAATGCCCAAAATCGGCGCTTCACTTTCAGCTCCATCCCATTTTGAAGCGCTATTTGGAGCAAACGCCATGTGAAGATACCAGGGTCTATTTGTAAGGTAAGATTTCCCGCCTCATAGAAAATCCGGCAAAAGCGCCATAAAATGCACATTTTGCCGGATTTTTACAGTACAATCTTTATTTTTTAGGGTGGCAACTGCCACTCATGGGACAGCTTCCGCAGTTGCAGCCACAGGAGGATTTTCCTTTTTTGCGATTGTGAACCAGACCGGCTATGATGCTGCCGGTTACTAGCAGCAGAAGGACGGCAACACCGATGGTGCCTCCATTTGCTGCAAGCCAGGATAACATATCCATTCCCCCTTTGTTACTTCCTCGTTTTAGATTATGCCACCTTGACCTTTTCCGTCAGTCGGTTGGACTCCTGATGGGGTTTCAACAGCATATAGAGAATCAGGCCGGTAAGGGCAATGGCAGCAATGAGCCCCACGATTTGGACGCCACCGGTAAAAATCAGGCCAACCTGGTAAATGATGAGGCTGATTGCATAAGCAAACAAGCACTGATACCCGATGGCAAACCAAGTCCACTTGGCATTGTTCATCTCCCGCTTGATGGCGCCCATAGCCGCAAAGCAGGGAGCGCAGAGCAGGTTGAAGGCCAGGAAGGAATAGCCACTGATGGCGGTGAAGGTGCTGGCCAGGTTGCTGTAAACCGTACCCGTGCCGCCGTAGAGAATGCCCATGGTACCCACGATGTTTTCTTTTGCCACCAGGCCTGTGATGGAAGCCACGGCTGCCTGCCAGTTGCCCCAGCCCAGAGGAGTGAAGATCCAGGCAATGGCCCCGCCAATGGCAGCCAGAATGCTGGAATCGATCTGGTCTTCAGCCAGCATAGTGAACTTGCCATCCACAAAACCAAAGTACGTGGTGAACCAAACGACAATGGTGGAAAGCAAAATGATGGTGCCCGCTTTTTTAATAAAGGACCAGCCCCGCTCCCACATACTGCGGAGCACATTGCCCACCGTAGGCCAGTGATAAGCCGGTAGCTCCATGACAAAGGGCGCAGGATCGCCGGTAAACATCTTGGTCTTCTTTAGCATGATGCCAGAGATCACAATGGCCGCCATACCCAAGAAATAGGCACTGGGAGCCACCCAGGGGGCGCCGCCGAAAATGGCGCCTGCAATCATGGCAATGAACGGCATTTTCGCGCCGCAGGGGATGAAGGTTGTGGTCATAATGGTCATACGCCGGTCCCGTTCATTTTCGATGGTTCTGGAGGCCATAATGCCGGGAATGCCGCAGCCGGTACCAATGAGCATGGGGATAAAGGACTTGCCGGACAGGCCGAACTTCCGGAAAATCCGGTCCATGACGAAGGCAATCCGCGCCATATAGCCGCAGGATTCCAGGAATGCCAGGAAAATAAAAAGCACAAGAATCTGAGGTACGAAGCCCAACACAGCCCCAACGCCGGCAACAATTCCGTCCAAAATCAGGCCCCGCAGCCAATCCGCGCAGCCAATGGCGTCCAAGCCCCGCTCGACCAACACCGGGACACCGGGAACCCATACGCCGTAATCCGCCGGATCCGGCTCTGCATAACCGTACTGATCATATACGGTGAGCGCCGCTGCTAAATCAGCGCCGGTAGCGGTGACTTCCTCGTCGGCCATGGTCTCTTCGTCCACAACCACATAGGTTGCCGTATCGGTAGCGGAGAATTGGCCTGCAAAGGCGGTCAGCGCCGCCTTTGCTGCGGCAGGGTCAAACTCTTCCGACTCCGTGTCCAAAGCTGCTTCCACAGCCTCGGTGTCCACGCCGTTCTCAGAGGCATATTCGAGGAAGCCGTTTACCACCTGGGAGGCTTCGCCGAATTCATCGGCCACTTCATTATACGCGCTGCTGCCAATGCCGAGCAGATGCCAGCCGTCTCCAAACACACCATCGTTGGCCCAATCGGTCGCCCAGGTACCCACCGTGGTAACGGACACAAAGTATACCAGGAACATCACCACCGCGAAAATCGGCAGCGCCAGCCAGCGATTGGTGACGACCTTGTCGATTTGATCGGAGGTACTCAGCTTGCCGACCCTTTTTTTCTTATAGCAGCCCTTCATCAGAGAGGCAATGTAGACATACCGCTCGTTGGTGATGATGCTCTCGGCATCGTCGTCCAGCTCCTTCTCGGCGGCTTGAATGTCCTCCTCAATGTGGGACAGGACGCTCTGGGGCAGCTGCATGCGGCTGCTGGCCTTCTCGTCCCGCTCAAAAAGCTTGATGGCATACCAACGCTGCTGCTCCGGGGGCATGTTATGGACAGCGGCCTCCTCGATGTGAGCAATGGCGTGCTCTACCACGCCGGAGAAGGTGTGCATGGGGACGGCCTTACCGGTTTTGGCAGCGGCAATGGCTGCTTCTGCAGCCTCCATCGCGCCTGTTCCCTTCAGCGCGGAAATCTCCACCACCTTGCAGCCCAAGGCCCGGGAGAGCTCCTGGGTGTTGATTTGATCCCCGTTTTTTCTGACCACGTCCATCATGTTGATGGCTACCACCACAGGAATCCCCAGCTCCGTGAGCTGCGTGGTTAAGTACAGGTTTCGCTCCAGGTTTGTGCCGTCTACAATGTTCAAGATGGCATTTGGACGCTCATCTATCAAGTAGTTCCGCGCCACTACCTCTTCCAAGGTATAGGGCGACAGGGAGTAAATGCCGGGCAGGTCCGTGATGATCACATCATTATGCCGTTTCAGCTTGCCCTCTTTCTTCTCCACCGTAACGCCGGGCCAGTTTCCCACAAACTGGTTGGACCCGGTCAGAGCGTTGAACAGGGTGGTCTTGCCGCTGTTGGGGTTGCCCGCCAGGGCGATTTTCCATTCCATGCTGGTACCTCTCTTTCAAAAAATATGCAAGTAAGTTTTTCCTAACCTCGCCAGGAAAATGGTCCTACTCCACCTCGACCATCCCAGCGTCAGCCTTGCGCAGGGACAACTCATAGCCCCGCACCGTGATCTCCACCGGATCGCCCAGGGGGGCCACCTTGCGGATGTGGACGGTGACACCCTTGGTAATGCCCATATCCATAATCCGGCGCTTGACCGCGCCCTCACCGTGGAGCTTGACAACGGTCACCGTATCGCCAATCTTGGCCTCTCTCAGTGTCTTCATTGGGTTTCCTCCTCTATCAGATGAAATTTTCTGTAACAGCTTACCCGCCCATCCCATGGCGGCCCCCCTTTGCATGTGTGTCATACTCAGGGGAACATTGGCCTCAGATCATAATTTTCTGGGCCATTTCCTTGCTGATGGCCACCCGGGATTCTTTGACGTTTACGATGACGTTTCCGCCAGTTGCAGAAATGACCGTCACATTTCCCCCGGCTACAAAGCCCAGATTTTCCAGGTGCTTTTTCACCTCCGGCTTTCCGCCTATCTTCCGAATGATGTTTTCCTCCCCGGGATTTGCAAGTGTCAGCGGCATCATGAATATCCTCCCTTACACTGCCGGACGGTTTCAAAATTAGGAAAAGCTAACCATCGCGGTGTTTTAAAGTTAGCTCTTGCTAACCATCAGCTATCATACTCGTTGCCATTTCAAATGTCAATCCATTTTTGAAGAAAACTGCTCCGGAGCCGAATTTTCGTCGTTCCGCCCAAATAGTTAGACATCGCTAACCTTGAAATTTGGTCAAGTCTCACAGGACGAGGCTGCCCACAAAGCTCTATGCAGGTCCGCATCTACACTGGGCGGTATACACAGAGAACTGCGGAGGCCCGGTCTGTGAGGCAGCTCAGGGCAGCCAGGCGCTGTGCGCCTTCCCGGGTGATGCGCCAGAAATGTGGGGTCATTGCCAAGAGATTCTGAATTTGCGGCCCCTCTACCGTAAAGGAAAAGGAGATCGGGCGACGTTCCACCAGAGCAAAGCCGGGAAGGTCCGGAGAGACATCCTTCTGCCGGCGCAAAAGCTCCGGATAGATGATTTTCTTCAATCCCAGCAGATGATCCTCCGCAGCCAAAACCTGAAGGTATACACCGCCGGGAGTCAAAACCCGGTGAAACTCCTCCGGCACAGTCAGCGCAAACATACTCAAAATCAAATCCAGGCTTCCAGAGGGAAAGGGCAGATGAGCCGCCGTTCCGCAAATCCAGGTTCCGGACTTGTACCTCCCGGCAGCCAGACGCACGGCGTCCTTGGAGATGTCCAGACCGTATAGAGCTGCCCGGGGCAGTGCCCTGGCTATCTGCGCGCTGTAATAGCCCTCGCCACAGCCAGCGTCCAGAATGGCTTTTGCGTTTTTCCCATACCGCCGAGCCGCCTGGCACACGGCCTGGGCCAGGGGCTCATAAAACCCCGCCTCCAAGAAGGTCCGGCGGGCAACTACTTGCTCCCGGGTGTCGCCAGGATGGAGGGAATGCTTTTGAGTCACCGGTAGCAAATTCACATAGCCTTGCCGGGCTACATCAAAACAGTGCCCCTTGGGGCAGAGCCACTGCCGGCTCCCCAGCGTAAGCGCCGCCCCGCAGGTGGGGCAAAGAATATCAGGCATAAGAACGCCTCCTTGCGGCACAATAAAGTCGTACCTTCATCTTACCCCACCCGGGGCCGTCCGTCAAGGTACTCAGAAAGGAGCGCAGCCGATTGAAAGGAAGAATTTTTCGGGCAGTACTTGGAGCACTGATCCTGGTGATGGCCTTCGCCCCCCTCACTGCCCAGGCGGCAGAGGGAAAATATCTGGCCATGACCTTTGATGACGGTCCATCGGGGCGGTTTACCCGGCGGCTGTTGGAGGAATTGGAGGGGCGGCAGTCCCGTGTCACCTTTTTCCTCTGCGGGTACCGTCTGGAGCAATATCCGGACATGGCCGGACGTATGCTGGAGGCCGGCCATGAGATTGGGCTGCATGGTTACAGCCACGCCTGTATGGAGAACATGTCGCCGGAAAAGCTGGAATGGGAACTGAGCAAGACAGAATCCCTTTTGCGGGAACAGACAGGAACCACCTCCTACCTGCTTCGGCCGCCTGGAGGGCAAACCAATCAAGCCGTGATACACGCCGCAGAATCTCACGGTCTTTCCCTGATCACCTGGTCTGTGGACCCCAAGGATTGGGCCACCAGTAACCGAGAAAAGGTGGTGCGCAGCGTCGTGGACCATGCCCGGGACGGCGACGTCATTCTCCTGCACGACATGTCGGATAGCTCCGTGGATGCGGCGCTGGAAATCATAGACCGCCTGGAAGCGGCAGGTTATCAGTTCGTCACCGTGTCAGAGCTGGCCAGGCTCCGGGGCAAGACCATGGAGGCTGGATGCTTGTATACGAATTTCCGCCCCGCCTTTGAGGTAGACGCAAATTGAAATAGATACAAAACAATCTCCGGTGCTCATCGCTCCGGAGACATTTTTTGTAGTTCTTTCTGGAAATCTCGTAAAAGTTGCACAAAAAAGCCGCCAAAATTTTCCGATAAAATTATACTGATTTTTCCCCAAAATCGCGAAAATGGGATAGACAGGAGTTGCGGCATATGTTAAAATGATATTTGGTGGAAGTTGGCGTTCTGCCGGTTTTACCGTATATCTATACACGGAACAAGCGGGATTTCCGGTTACGGTATATTCCGCATTCTGCGATTCTTTTGTTAGGAGGACTCTTTATGGAAACCTATGGTCTGGAAAAACTGGGGATCCTGAACCCCAGCGCTGTTTACCGCAACCTGGGCCCGGCCCAGCTGACGGAGGCTGCCCTCCGCCGGGGCGAGGGGAAGCTGAGCAACACCGGCGCGCTGGTGGTCACCACCGGCAAGTACACCGGCCGCTCCCCTGACGACAAGTTCATTGTAGACACCCCTGCCATCCACAACGACATCGCCTGGGGCAAGGTCAACCGTCCCATTGCCAAAGCACGCTTCGACGCCATTTTGGCCAAGGTCTGCGCCTACCTCCAGGGCCGGGAGATCTTTATCTTCGACGGCTTTGCCGGCGCTGACCCCAAATATACCAAAAAGTTCCGGATTGTGAATGAGCTGGCCTCCCAGAACCTGTTCATCCACGATCTGCTGATCCGCCCCACCAGCGAAGAGCTGGCCGCCTACTGCGAAGCAGACTACACCGTCATCGCTGCCCCCGGCTTTAAGTGCGACCCCGCCATAGACGGCGTTCACTCTGAGGCTGCCATTATGATTGACTACGAGGCCCACCTCATCGTCATCTGCGGCTCCCAGTATGCCGGCGAAATCAAGAAGAGCGTATTCTCCACCATGAACTACGTGCTGACCAAGGAGGGCATCCTGCCCATGCACTGCTCTGCCAACATGGACCCGGAGACCCATGAGACCGCTGTGTTCTTCGGCCTGTCCGGTACCGGCAAAACCACCCTGTCCGCCGACCCCAACCGGAAGCTCATCGGAGACGATGAACACGGCTGGTCCGCCGATGGCGTGTTTAACATCGAAGGCGGCTGCTACGCCAAGTGCATCAATCTCTCTGCTGAGAATGAGCCCGACATTTACAACGCCATTCGCTTCGGCTCTCTGGTGGAAAATGTGGTTATGGACCCGGAAACCCGGGAGTTTGACTTTGACGATGCCAGCCTCACCGAGAACACCCGCGTGGGCTATCCCGTGAACTACATCTCCAACGCCGCCATTCCTGGCGTGGGCGGCATCCCCAAGGTGGTCATCTTCCTGACCGCCGACGCCTTCGGCGTTCTGCCTCCCATCTCCAAGCTAAGCCCGGACGCCGCCATGTACCACTTCGTCACCGGCTTCACCTCCAAGCTGGCCGGTACCGAGCGGGGTATCACCGAGCCCAAGCCCACCTTCTCCACCCTTTTTGGCGAGCCCTTTATGCCTATGGACCCGGCGGTCTACGCCAACATGCTGGGAGAAAAGATTGCCAAGTACGGCACCTCTGTGTATCTGGTGAACACTGGCTGGGCCGGTGGCTCCGCCCAGGAGCTGGGGAAGGCCGGCCGGATGAAGCTGCGCTACACCCGGGCCATGGTCACCGCCGCCCTGAACGGCGAGCTGGCAAACGCCGAGTACGAGCACTCCGAGATCTTTAATGTGGAGATGCCCAAGGCTGTCACCGGCTGCCCCTCCGAGATTCTGAATCCGGAGACCATGTGGATTGCCAACGGCAAGACCAAGGAAGACTATGTGGCCGCCGCCAACAATCTGGCAAATATGTTCTCCGAGAACTTCGCCAAGAAGTATCCCAACATGCCCAAGAACATTGCCGAAGCCGGTCCCAAGGCAAAATAATTGCGCAACCCAGAACCCGGGGGCATTGCCCCCGGGGACCTCTGCGGGGAAGGGCCATGCATCCTCCCTGCGGGCGGCTGTGTGGCCGTTCCCCGCAGTTGTCCCCAGTCAATTTTAACTGCAAATGTAGTTTTACGGAGGTTTTGCCATATGGCACAAAATGGAAAACAGAAGGTCCAGCGGGTCCAGTTTGTGGAAACCGTGCTGCGGGACGCCAACCAGTCCCTCATCGCCACCCGCCTGCCCTACAGCAAATTTGAAGCAATCCTGCCCACCATGGACAAGGCCGGTTACTACGCCTGCGAGTGCTGGGGCGGCGCCACCTTTGACGTCTGCCTGCGCTACCTGCACGAGGATCCCTGGGAGCGGCTGCGGAAAATCCGGGCCAAAATGCCCAATACCAAGCTGCAAATGCTGCTCCGGGGCCAGAACGTCCTGGGCTACTCCCACTATCCCGATGACTTTGTCCGGATGTTTGTCCGGAAGTCCGTGGAGAACGGCATTGACATCATCCGTATTTTTGACGCGCTCAATGACGTGAGCAACCTGAAGGTAGCTGTGGAAGAGACCGTCAAGGCCGGGGCCATTGCCTCCGGCACCATCTCCTACACCACCAGCCCCGTCCATACCCACGCCAACTATGTAAAAATGGTCAAGGAATTAAAGGCCATGGGCGTGTCCACCATCTGTATCAAGGATATGGCCGGTATCATGGGCCCCAAGGAAGCCTACGACCTGGTGTCCGCCATCAAAGATGCCGTGGATCTGCCCATCGACCTGCACACCCACTCTACCACAGGCCTGGCCTTTATGACCTACCTCAAGGCGGTGGAGGCAGGTGTAGACATCATCGACACCGCCATCTCTCCCTTCTCCGGCGGCACCTCTCAGCCTGCCACGGAAACCTTGGTCTATGCCCTGCGTCAGCTGGGCTACCAATGCGATCTGGATGACAAGGTGCTGAAGGAAATCGCCGACTACTTCAAGCCCATCCGGGACGGGTACGTGAAAGACGGCACCCTCATGCCCAAATCCATGGCCACAGATACCCAATGCCTGACCTATCAGGTGCCTGGCGGCATGCTCTCCAACCTGCTGAGCCAGCTGAAGATGATGAACGCCCTGGACCGTTTTGACGAAGCCCTGGTGGAGACACCCAAGGTCCGCAAGGACATGGGATATCCTCCCCTGGTTACCCCCACCAGCCAGATGGTGGGCGTGCAGGCGGTGCAGAATGTTCTGGCCGGTGAGCGGTATAAGAACGTCTCCAAGGAGATCAAGGCCTATTGCCGGGGCGAATACGGCCATACGCCTGCTCCCATTGATCCGGCGATTCAGAAGAAGATCCTGGGGGAAGAAAAGCCTCTCACTGGCCGCTATGCCGACACGCTGCCTCCCATCTTTGAAAAGACCAAGCGGGAGCTCAAGGGCATTGCCCGGTGCGATGAGGATGTGCTGAGCTACATTGCCTTCCCCCAGCTGGCTGAGAAATTCTTCGAAGAGCGGAAGGCAAAAGAGGAAAACGAAGCCACCTACACCATTGAAGCCATTTGAGGAGGAGCCGGGTTATGATGCTGACAGAAGTGATTTCCTCCATTGGAGAGGCGGGTCTTGCCGCAGTCACTGGCTACGCTGTGGTCTTCTTTGGGATCATTCTGCTGATGGCCGTGGTGTCCATTATGGGTAAGATCATGCAGGCCACTCAGAAAAAAGCCGCTCCCGCCCCGGTGCAGGCCCAAAATGACGCCCCGGCCGCCCAGCTCCCCACCGCGCCCGGTACTGCCGGTAAGCTGAAGCTCTATGACACCGATCCCAAGACTGCCGCTATGCTCATGGCCATTGTGGCCGACAAAATGGGCAAGCCCATCAATGAACTGCGCTTCATTTCCATCAAGGAGGTCAAGTAAACATGAAATACAAAGTTACCCTCAATGGCCGCACCTACGAGGTGGAGGTAGAGGCCGGAAAGGCCATGCTCCTGGATGAGTATGAGGCCATTGCCCCTGCTGCTCCTGCGACCGCACCTGCCGCCGCTCCCGCTCCTGTGGCCGCCCCTTCCGCTGCTCCCGCTGCGTCCCTGGCTGCCGGTGAGCCTGTAAAGGCTCCCATGCCTGGCGTAGTGCTGAAGGTGCAGGTCCAGCAAGGGCAGGCGGTCAAGGCTGGCCAGGTACTGGTCATCCTGGAGGCCATGAAGATGGAAAACGAGATTGTCGCCCCCAAGGACGGCACAGTGGCCCAGATTGTGGCTGCCAAGGGCGCCTCTGTGGAGTCCGGCGCACCGCTGGTCATTCTGGCGTAAGGGGGATGGCCCATGCTTGCATTTAACATTGGACAGACCCTTTTGCGGCTCTGGAATGACTCCGGCGTCAACGCTTTCTTTGTGGACGACGGCTGGAAGAGCCTGGTGATGATTGCCATTGCCTGCGTGTTTCTCTATCTGGGTATTGTCAAAAAATTTGAGCCTCTTCTGCTGGTTGGCATTGCCTTTGGCTGCCTGCTGAGCAACCTGCCCATGGGCGGCCTGTACCATCAGGAGCTATGGACCGACTTTATGGACGAGGGCAGCGAATTTTACCACAGCTATGGCCATGTGCTGGCCAACGGCGGCCTGCTGGACATTTTCTACATCGGTGTCAAAACCAGTTTGTATCCCTGCCTGATCTTCCTGGGCGTGGGCGCTATGACGGACTTTGGCCCCCTGCTGTCTAATCCCAAGAGCATGCTCATGGGTGCCTCCGCCCAATTGGGTGTCTTTGTGGCCTTTTTCCTGGCGATTCTCTTCGGATTCACCGGCCCCGAAGCCGCCTCCATCGGTATCATTGGTGGTGCAGACGGCCCCACGGCTATTTTCCTGACCTCTAAGCTGGCCCCTTGGCTGTTAGGCCCCATTGCCATTGCCGCTTACTCCTATATGGCACTGATTCCTCTGATCCAGCCTCCCTTTATGAAGCTGCTTACCACCAAAAAAGAACGCCAGGTGGTTATGAAGCAAACCCGGGAAGTCAGCAAAACAGAGAAAATCATCTTTCCCATTGTCGTTACCATTTTTGTGGCCATTCTGCTGCCCTCTACGGCGCCCCTCATTGGCTGCTTGATGCTGGGCAATCTGTTCCGGGAGTGCGGTGTGACCGCCCGGCTGTCTGACACTGTGCAGAATGCACTCATGAACATTGTCACCATTATGCTCTCCACCGCTGTAGGCGCTACGATGGTGGCCTCCTCGTTCCTGAGCGTAAACACCTTAAAGATCATTGCCCTGGGTGTGTTTGCGTTTATTCTGTCTACCGTTGGCGGCCTGCTCATGGGTAAAATCCTGTACGTGGTGACCAAGGGGAAGGTCAATCCCCTCATTGGCTCCGCCGGTGTCTCCGCCGTTCCCATGGCTGCCCGGGTCAGCCAGGATGTGGGCCGGAAGTACAATCCCAGCAATTACCTGCTGATGCACGCCATGGGTCCCAATGTGGCTGGCGTCATCGGCTCCGCCATTGCAGCAGGCTTCCTGCTGTCCGTATTCGGCGGCTAAACCATCCATATGCAAAAGACCTGCTGGAAAGCGGAGCGGTCCAGACCGCTCCGCCTGACAGCAGGCCTTTTGCATAAAGGACTGGGAGAGCCGAAAGCTACATTCCGGCACAGGAGGGCCCTTGCCTTCCCCGGAGAAAAGGAAGGCCTACCGCTGGGAGCCCAGGAAAAACAGGGCCAAGGTGCCGGGACCGGAGTGGGAGCCGATGACGGGGCCCACATAGCCGATGACCACATCCTTGGGATGGTAGGTACGGCGGAGGGAATCTGCCAAGTATTTTGCATCCTCCAGGCAGTCTCCATGGCTGATGAAGAAGACCTGATTGCCCGGATCGATGCCGGTCTGTCCCACCTTAGCAGCCATGGCATCGATGGACGCCCTGCGGCCCCGGGCTTTGGACACATTTACCAGGTGCCCCAGGTCATCCACGTGGAGCACAGGCTTGATTTTCAGCATGGTACCCATGACGGCTGTGGCAGCAGAGATTCTTCCGCCTCGTTTCAAGAACATCAGGTCGTCCACCGTAAACCAGTGGCACAGATGCAATTTATTGGCTTCCACAAAATCCGTCACCTGCTCCAGGCTTTCCCCGGCCCGTTGGCGCTGCACAGCATGATAAATCAGGAGTCCCTGTCCCATGGAAGCGCAGAGGGTATCCACCACGCGAATGGTCCGGGCGGGGTACCGGCTCCCCAACTCCTGGGCAGCCAAGACGGCAGCAGCATAGGTAGAGCTGAGCCCGGAGGAAAAAGCCAGCACCAGAATATCTTGCCCTGCCTCCAAAACCGGAGCCATGAGGGCGCTCCACCCCTCCGGGTTAACGGCTGTGGTGCTGGTAGGCGTGCCGGTTCTGAGTGCGCTGTAAAACGCCTTGATGTCCAGACGGCTCCGGGGATCGCCGTCCAGAAAATTCTCATATTCCGCTCCCTGAAACTGGACGCGAAGAGGGGCGTAGGACACGCCCAAGCTTCGGGCCAGGGAGAACGGCAGGTCACAGGAGGAGTCAGCGAGGATTTGGTAGTTTGTGATCATAGGGAACCCTCCGTTTCATAAATCGGGGAAACCGATTTCCGGCCTTAGTTTGTCTGGACTTTTTCACAGACTATGGTATAATAGCTGGAAAGTGGCTGTGAGACCTAGAAATGCCCTTTTCCTCCCGGCCTCGTCAAAAGGGCAGGCCCGGTACTGCCGGGAATGGTCTCCCCAGGTGGCATGTTGGGCCGGTAGCTTCATATGATTATCATAAAGCAAAACGCCCCAAATGTACAGTGCCAGGAGAAATTTTTTATACCCCTGGCCCTCCAGTTGGGGGCCGTGACTTGCTGAGAGAGGGGAGTCTGAACATATGACACGGCTACTGCTCCGGCTGTTTGTGCGGAACGCAGACCAGACGGATGATCCCAAAGTGCGCAGCGCCTATGGCATTTTGGCCGGAATTGTGGGAATTCTATGTAATCTATTGCTGTTTGCAGGAAAGCTGGTAGTCGGGACCCTGTCCGGTTCCGTATCCATTACAGCCGACGCCGTGAACAACCTGTCAGACGCCTCCAGTTCTGTGGTGACTCTGGTGGGCTTCCGAATCGCTGAAAAACCGGCTGATGAGGGGCATCCCTATGGTCACGCTCGGGTGGAGTATATCTCCGGTCTGGCGGTAGCGGCTCTGATTCTGGTCATCGGCGTGGAGCTGGCCAAAAACTCTGTGAAAAAAATATTCCTTCCCTCCCCTGTGGAATTTTCGCCGGTGGTGGCTGGGGTTCTGCTGATGTCCATTTTGGTGAAGCTGTGGATGGCCCTGTTTAACCGCACCTTGGGCCGGCGCATCGACTCTGCAACCCTGCAGGCCACGGCGGCAGACAGCCGGAACGATGTGATCTCTACCGGCGCAGTGCTCTTGGCAGCGGTGGTGGAGGCCTGGACCGGCTGGACCATTGACGGCTATGTGGGGCTTTTGGTGGCGCTCTTCATTATTTGGTCCGGGGTGGGGATTGCCCGGGACACCATCGATCCCCTATTGGGAAAGCCCACAGATCCCGCCCTGCGAAAGCTGATTGCTGATGAGATTTTCCAAAGTGAGAAGGTCCTGGGATTTCACGATCTGATGGTCCATGACTATGGTCCCGGACAGCGGTTTGCCACGGTGCACGTGGAAATGGATATGCGGGAAGACCCCATGGCTTGCCACGACATCATTGACGACATTGAACGGGACTGCTGGGAACGGCACCGCATCCATCTGTGTATCCATTATGACCCCATCGTCACCGACGACGCAGAGCTCAACCATATGCGCAAGCTGGTACAGCAGCGCATCCAGGCGCTGGACCCGCGGCTTTCCATCCACGATTTTCGGATGGTCCGGGGCGCCAGTCACACCAACCTGATTTTCGACATGATCATTCCTTATGAGATGGAAAGCCGGAAAGCCGAGCTGAAGCGGCAGGTGGACGAGGCGGTCCGCCAGGAGTCCAACCGGTATTTCACCGTCATCACCTTTGACGAAGCTGCCTTCAACAATCCGGATCATACAACTGGGGAAAAGAAGTAAGCTGCCCATTCGGCCCCCATTGGGCTGGAAAATCCACTGAAAAAGGAGTCATGATATGCTGGAAATTTTAAAAGCCATTCTCTACGGCATTGTGGAGGGGATCACCGAGTGGCTGCCCATCAGCTCCACAGGTCATTTGATCCTCCTGAAGGAGTTGCTCCCCCTGTCTGTCACAGATGAATTTTGGACCATGTTCGAAGTGGTCATTCAGTTGGGGGCAATCTGTGCCGTCATTTTCCTGTTTTTCCACAAGCTAAATCCCTTTTCTCCGCAAAAAACTGCGCTGGAAAAACGAAAGACCTGGGATCTGTGGGGCCACGTAGTAGTAGCCGTGATCCCAGCCGGTGTGCTGGGCGTTCTGCTGGACGACTGGCTGGACGCCCATCTGTATAACTACATCACTGTGGCCATTACTCTGATCCTATACGGCGTTGCGTTTCTCTTCCTGGAGCGTAACCAGCGGAGTCAGCCGTCCATCCGGCGGACCAGCGAAATATCCTGGTCCGTGGCGGTGTACATTGGCCTGTTCCAGTGCTTGTCCATGATTCCGGGAACCTCCCGCTCCGGCGCAACCATTTTGGGCGCCATGCTCCTGGGCCTGAGCCGAAGCGCAGCAGCGGAGTTTTCCTTCTTCCTGGCCATCCCCACCATGGTTGGCGCCAGCTTCCTGAAAATTCTGAAGTTCGTCAAGGAGGGCGTGGGTATGACCGGCCAGGAAGCCGCAATCTTGATTGTGGGCTGCTTGGTGGCATTTGTGGTCTCCTTGATTGCCATTCGCTCCTTGATGAACTATGTGAAGCGTCATTCCTTTGCGGCCTTCGGTGTGTACCGCATCGCCTTGGGCCTGGTGGTTTTGCTGTACTTCCTGTTCGCCCGCGCAGGTGCCTAAACCATCTTCCCCTGGTATATACTTCCCAGAAGCATGTACCAGGGGAATGGTAAGAAGCAGCAGGCAGCTCTATTTTTTCCTAAAAACATTTAAAAAAAGCTTGACAGCCTAGATCTGGCGTGATAGAATAGCTTGGCAAAACAAAGCAGGCTGGTTACCCGCCTCACCTCCCGCGTTACGCTCCGGGGGTTCACATGGTAGGATTGGTCCGGAGTTCCCGGGCTTTTCTGGGTGTGTAGCGGGTGCGGTCGGCATCCGCTTTTTGATTTGAAATTGGAGGTGTTTTCCCATCGGCAAACTAGATCATCAGCTCAACGAAGAGATCCGGGACAAAGAGGTCCGGCTCATTGGCGCAGACGGCACCATGCTGGGTATTGTCCCCGGTTCAGAGGCGCGGCGCATGGCCGAGGAGCAGGAACTGGACCTGGTCAAGATCTCACCCAACGCCGTTCCCCCTGTGTGTAAAATCATGGACTACCGGAAGTTCTGCTTCGACCAGAAGAAGCGGGAGAAGGAGGCCAAGAAAAACCAGCGGGTGGTGGAGATTAAGGAGATCCGCATGTCTCCCGGCATCGACACCAATGACCTAAACACCAAAGTGAAAAATGCCATGAAGTTTCTGAATGATGGCAACCGGGTGAAGGTTTCTGTGCGGTTCCGGGGCAGAGAAATGGCCCATACCAACATCGGCGAAAAGCTGCTGATGGATTTTGCCGCCGCCTGTGGTGAGCTGGCAAATATGGAAAAGAACCCGAAGCTGGATGGTCGGTTCATGACGATGTTTTTGTCCCCCAAAAATACCAAATAACCCAGCAAATGCTTACGATACGGAAGGAGTTTCAACATGCCCAAACTGAAGACCCACAGCGGTGCAAAGAAGAGATTCAACCTGACCAAGAATGGTAAGGTTAAAAGAGCTCATGCCTTTAAAAGCCATATCCTCACCAAGAAGGACACCAAGCGTACCCGCCGCCTGCGCAGCACGGCCTACGCCGATGTGACCAACGTGGAAACCATCAAAAAGATGATTCCCTACAAATAATTTGGAATTGCAATAGGAGGATATTGAGCAATGGCAAGAGTAAAAGGCGCAATGATGACGCGCAAGAGAAGAAATAAGACCCTGAAGCTGGCGAAGTCCTATTGGGGTTCCAAGTCCAAGCACTTTAAGATGGCCAAGCAGGCCGTGAAAAAGTCCGGCGTTTACGCCTACATCGGCCGCAAGCAGAAGAAGAGAAGCTACCGCAGCCTGTGGATCACCCGGCTTTCCGCCGCCGTGGCTCCCTTCGGCCTGAACTATTCCCGGTTCATGAACGGCGTGAAGAAGGCCGGCATCGAAATGAACCGCAAGAGCCTGTCCGAAATGGCCATCCAGGATCCCGCAGCTTTCGCCGCTGTGGTGGAGCTGGCCAAGAAGGCCCTGTAAGAATCTCCCCAGAAGCGAACCGG
>OHAT01000612.1_pt1 | contig 35416 bp, 28 predicted proteins | sample 1577141 | NCBI WGS metagenome assembly OHAT01 (sample SAMEA3541578, study PRJEB24748) | human gut metagenome | biome: human gut; feature: human-associated habitat; material: faeces | place: China | collected 2012 | reverse complement strand
ACATTATATAGCGTAGTCTCGGGCGCGCCGCCGGTGTGCTCCGTGCCGTAGACCTTGATCTCCGTATAATGTCCACCTTGCTTTTTCTGCCCTGGCGTGCCGCCGTCATGTCCGTTGTTCATCACGCGAACATAGCGACCCCTTGCTACTTTCTCTACACTCAGGCCTGCAGAGACAGATTTATAGGAAGCATCTGTCCCAACACCGAATCCAAAGAAGTTCTCCATGTCGGAGTTGAAAATGACTGTGCAATCATCTTCAGCAAACGTACCTTTTTCAGAAGCAAGAATTACAAGTCCGACGAGCGTGCGTCCATCATCCCAGTAGTTCCAAAACTCCACCTTTGCAATATCATAAGACGTGCCGAGATCGATCTGTGCGTAGCTTGGATCTGTGCTGTTCTGCTCCGTATCCTTGCTGATCTCGACATATTTTCCACTATCGGTTATACCGTCCGTCAGCCAACTGGCTGGACGGTCAGCGCCACTGGTAGGCCCGTGAATGGATACGTTTTTTCCCTGTGCAACATTTGTCAATGCAGGCGGTTCCTCCGCCAGCACCGGCAGCGTCAGCGCCGGCAGCATTCCAAGCAGCATGACAGCCGCCAAAAGAAGCGAAAGCAGGCGCCTGCTGAAAAAGCGGGTTCCTTTTATCATTTCATATCCTCCTTACTTATCTGTTTTTTCAAAATGGCTGGTATCCTGTTTCCCATACTAAATGAAATAAAGTCCTAATAACATGGGATTTTTTCACGTCCACTTGTGATTTTTTGACCACTTTTGTTCCATTTGCATAAACTGCATAAAAACCACGGGGCGGATTTGGCAAAATAGCGAAAAAGCGGGAAGCCGACTGGCTCCCCGCTGGTGTATGTCAGGGCGTTTTTTCCGCCGCCGCGCGCTTGCGGCGCTGGGCCTGCGTCAGATATTCCTTGGCGGACATCCCTGTGTATTTTTTGAAAACATGGCTGAAATAGGTGGTGTCCTCGAAGCCGACGCGCTGCGCGACCTCGAATACCTTCAGATTTCCCTCGTCCAAAAGCTGGCGGGCATACTCGATCTTCTTTCCGGCGATCGTTTCCATGACCGTCCGCCCGGTCTTCTGACGGAAGAAGCGGCTGAGATAGCCGGGGCTGACGTGCACGGCAGCCGCCAACTCGCTCAGCGTCAGCGCCTCGCAGAAATGCAGGTCCATGTAGTTCTGCACGTCCGCCAGAAGATTGCCTCCCTCCGTAGAGAGCAGCGCGAGATACTGACAGACCGCGCGCACAAGCTGCTTCTGGTGACGGATGCAGTCCTGATGGAACTGCAGCTGCTGGAGCTGACGCTTCCACTCCGCCCGGTCCAGATCCACAGCGTCCAGATCTGCGCCGAACGCTTCGAGCGTACTGCGGCAGGTGTGCATGACCATCATCGCCGTCTCCTTGACCTGCGCTTCGGGCGCATGCTGGCGGCGCTGTGTGTCAAAAATATGCGCAAGAGCCGCCTCCGCCTGCGTCAGATCGGCGCTTTTGAGCGCGTTGCCGAGCGTCGTGAAGTACGTGGCATACGTCGGTGCGCGCTGGGTCTGCATATGCCGGAAAAAATGGACCTCCTGCTGATCATAGAAGCGATCCTGCAGTGCGCGGTGTGCCTGCGCAAGCGCGTCTTGCAGCTCGCACAGCGGCCGGCTGTTTTTGCTCACACCGAGATACAGCGTCTTTCCCAGCAGCTTTCTTGCCGTGGAAATACAGTCGAAGCAGAAGCTGCGAAGCTGCGTGTCGGAGCAGGCCGGAAACACCATATACAGCTCATGCCGCCCCTGCGGGCAGAGATACAGCTGCTCCGGCGGAAGCAGACTGTAAAACAGCTTTTCCAGTCCTGCCCGAAGCATGGGAGACGGGTTCATGGCCTCCGCGCTGCGCAGATCCGCGACTGCGACGGCGTAGCCGGAGGCGGTCAGCCCAAGGGCTGCCGCCTGCTGACGTATCTCCGCCTCATGGTGCAGCGTACCGCTCAGGACTGCGCTGAGCATGGACGAAATGCGGCTTCCAACATCCACATGGAGCAGCCGCTGCTGATCCAGCTTCTGCTTGCATCGTTCGACAGCGGCAACGATGTCATTCATATTTCCCGTTTTTGTAACGTAGTCGCTGACGCCGTACTGGATTGCCTGCTGCGCGTAGGAAAAATCCGCAAAGGCGGTCAGCAGAATGATCTGGATCTGCCGCTGTGCGCCGCAGACCCAGCGCGCAAGCTCCAACCCGTCCATGACCGGCATTTTGATGTCGGCGATGATAATGTCCGGCTGATAGTCGAGCACGGCCTGCTTTGCCTGCAGACCGTTTTCGGCAGTGCCGACGATCTGACAGCCGAGCTTTGCCCAGTCAATCAGTGTGCAAAGGCCCTTGCGCATCAGCGCCTCGTCGTCCGCGATCAGAATTTTGTACATGTTGACTGTCCTCCTTTGGAAGCAGGATTGTGACCTTCGTCCCACTGTTTTCAAAGCTGGTGATCCGGATCCCATATTCAGGGCCGTACAGGTGCTTGAGCATCTGATAGACCGTGTTCAGCGCGACTCTGTTGTGGCGGCTTCCGGCGGCAGGCAGGTCGAGCGGCAGCTGGATCTGCCCGTTTTGTCCGGCAAAGCCGACGCCGTCGTCCGTGACCACAAGCTCCAGCGCCCCGTTTTCGGTGCAGCCGACGGAGACCCGGACAGTCCCCGGCCCCTCCTTTGGCTCGATGCCGTGTCCGACCGCGTTTTCCACCAGCATCTCAAGCGTGAGCTTCGGAACAAGGCAGGAAAGCAGCGCCTCGTCCGAGACGGACACATGATAGGATATTTTATTGCCGAACCGCATCTGCTGCAGTTCTATATAAAATTTCGCGTATTGCAGCTCCTGCGCCAGCGGGATCTTGATGTCGCCGCCGCTGGAAAGCCGCGCCTGCGTCAGCCCCGCAAAGTTGCTCGCCATTTTCTGGATATCCGTATTTCCATCCATCTGCGCCATGAGCGCGATGCTGCACAGGACGTTATACATGAAATGCGGGTTGACCTGACTTTGCAGGAATCGAAGCTCGCTGTCCATGGCGATGAGCTTTTTCTCATAAACGTCGTTGATCAGATGGTCGATCGTGTCCGTCATGGCGTTGAACGTCTGGCTCATGGTGGAAAATTCCTGACAATCGTATTGCGGGAGCTTGACGCTGAAATTCTGCTGCGCGACCTGTTGGAGCTGGAGCGTCATCTCCTGAAGCGGCCGCAGCCGCCGCATCACAGCGAAGAACATGACCGCTGCGACGGCAAGCAAAAGCAGAACGCAGGCGATCACATACGGCGCGGCGACCTGATACAGCAGCCGCAGGATCTGCACCGATGGAACGCCGACAGCACAGCGCAGTCCCATGCCGGAGGCTTCGCTGAACAGGAGATACCGGCTTCCGTCAAGCTTTCGCGTATAGCAGGCGTCGTGACCGGCATCGGCCAGCTCGCGCTGCTCCTCCGCGCTCAGCCGCAGCGCGCTCTCCGACAGGACGACCGCGCCGTCCTTGTCAAACAGGTACCAGAACGCATCCTGATAGTCGGAGAGCTTGCCCATGATCGACGTGACCGCGGACTGGTTGACGACGAAGATCACCGTGCCGAACGGGTCCGCCCAGCGGTCGTAAACAGTAAAGATAATGTACAGATATGGTTCGCTCGCAGTACACTGTACGTCCGTGCCGCTCTCCTGAAAGGCACGATAGCGCGCCAGATTGTCTTCATTCAGCCGAAGCTGCTCGCTTGAGAGCTGCTCGTGGTAGCTGACCACGTCGAACGAGCCGCGCATATCCATGAAATATGCCATCTCCACAAACGGAAGCCCCGGCGCAACAATATTTTTATCCGAGTAAATATCAACAAGGCTGTGGAACTGTTCCCCTCTGGCATCCGAGGCCTCGCCGGTCATCTGCGGACTTTTACAGATGCGCAGCAGGGTGTCTTCCAGAAGCTGCGTTTTTGTGGAAAGGCTGCGGCTGACGGTCTGCATGGCAAACTCGGCCTCGCGGTTGACAAACGGCCCCATGACGTTGCTGATGAGAAGCACCAGGATCAGCAGGCTGATCAGCAGCGTGACCAGCACGGAGCTGACGCTCAGCCAGATCAGCTGCCCGCGCAGGGATGGTGTGCGCATCCAGTTTCTAAATCGTTCGCGCATAAAAATATCCTTGCCTTTCTCTTGCTTTTTTGCCGTTCTTCCTGTTATGATAGCATAAAAGAAAGAAAAGCTGAACAGGAGATGAAGTGTGGTTATGAAAAAAAGGCAGCTGTGCGGGCTGCTCGTGCTTCTGTGCGTTTTCCTGACGGCCTGCTCCGCAGCAGCGGAGACGGAGCCGGTGTCCATCAGCTTCATGCACGGTTGGGGCGGAAGCGGGGCCGACCATGTCGGTATGCGCGAGCTGTTTGCCGCGTTCGAGGCAGAAAACCCGGACATTCACATTGTCTATGATACCTCGCCGGATCTTGGGATCGTCATGGAAAAGGCCGCGGATATGCTTGCGGTCGATAAAACACCGAACATCATCAGTACAAATGGAAATGTGCAGTATGTTTCAAATGCCACAAAGAAGGGCGTGGCGCTGGATCTGACGCCATATTTGCAGGAAGACGCGACGTTCGCCTCGGACGTCAGTCCACAGATCCTGCAGGCGCTGCAGGAGCCGGACGGCGCGGTCTATACGCTCCCGGATGCGGTGGAGTATATCGGCTACTGGTATAATGCGTCTTTGTTCCAGCAGGCGGGGATCACGGATACCGGAACGCCGGAGGGCACGGTCGTGCTTCCGCAGACCTGGGATGAGTTCTGGGCGGCCTGCGATGCGCTGGCGGAGATCTCGCCGCAGACCGGCGCCGTGCCGCTTCAGCTTCAGGTCAGCCAGATGGGCTTCTTCCTTGGCGCGAGACTGGCAGCTGCATCCGGGGATGCGCTGTACTTTATGCAAAAGCAGACGCCTGTGTGCCGCCGGGAGGATGCAGAGCTTGCGGTGTCCGAGCTTATGCGTGCGCTGGCCTATGACACGCAGCGCGGCACAGCGCCGGACGTCCGCCGGAATTTCTTTGACGGCAAGAGCGCGATCTATATTGACGGCGTCTGGGCGAATACAGAGCTTGCGGAAACGACGACAAAGCAGGAGATCCGCTATGCCGCGTTTCCCGGTTTTTCGGGAGAAACGATCGCATACGCCAATCCTGCGACCGGCTATGTTATCAGCAACGACGGCTCAGAAAGACAGATCGACGCCTGCGTTCGATTCCTGAAATATATGCTCAGTAAAGACGTGCAGGAGCAGATCGTCACAAAAACGCATCAGGCGCCGAGCAATCCCAATATCTCGGATACATGGATCCACGAGCAGGTGCCGGTTCTGGCAGATGCCGTGCAGTCCTGCAAGCAGGCAGACCTGCAGATCCTGACGCTTTATTCCGTCCTGCCCGCCAAAACCAGTGCCCAGCTGGAGCAGCAGCTGGAAGAGCTGCTGCGGGGAAAGGATGTGCAGCGGTCTGTTGTTTCCATCATAGCAGATTTGGAGCAGGAACGCGAATAACGGTAAAAATATCGCAACTGAATCAAAATATTACATCTATTGCAGCGCAAAACGCCGCCGGATTGTTGAAATTGCACAATCCGGCGGCGGATTCTTTTTTCGCCCGAGGTCAAAAAAGCACAACCTTTCGGCAAAATGTTTTATGGCGTTTTTCTTTTTTCGCAGCTAGACTGAACTTACCGGTCAGACCTGCAAAAGACAGGCCTGACAAATAAAAATTACGGAGGGTATTATGAAGAAGATCCTTGCATTGTTACTGGCATCGCTTCTGGTCATCAGCCTGTTTGCAGGCTGCGCGAAGCAGACCAATGACACCATGAAAAAAGACGAGCAGCCCGCCGCCAACGGCGAAACGGCGAAGGAAAACATGGGCGAAAAGACGGATGAGATGCCGACGGACGCGGAGAAGCCTACGATCACCTTCGTTCACGGCTACTACCATGACGAGTCCGAATGGCCCGCAGCTGCACAGATGCGTCAGATCTATCAGGATTTTGCGGATATGCATAAGGATGAGTTCACCTTTGTCGCGATCCCCGATGAATCCGGCGCAGAGGGCATCTACAACACAGCGCTCAACGACATCAGCGGCGGTAAGTTCTATGACATCGCCGACTTTGGCGGCTGGAACATCGTTCCCGTCGCAAGCGCGGCCGGTCTGATCCTTGACCTGAAGCCGTATCTGGATGAGGACGCAGGCTTCAAGGCAGGCGCGGGCGTCTGCTACGATCAGAACCTGACTGCGGATGGGAAAATCTATTCCGTTCGTGAGCAGATCGAAGCTGTTGGCTTCTGGTACAACGAAGCGCTGTTCGCGCAAGCTGGCGCGAAGGTCCCCGCCGACTGGAGCACATGGGCGGACTTTGAGGAAGCAGTCGACAAGCTTGTTGACGCAGGTATTACCCCGTTCGGCCTGAACGCAGGCTGGCCCACCAACATTCTAACGGCTGGCCGTTTCCAGGCGGACGAAGCCACCCGCGCATTCTATGCACAGGGCGCAGAGGTCGCATCGTTTGACGATCCCGCGTTCCGTGAGGTCATGACGTTCATGCAGGAGAAGGTTCTGCAGAAGATCGACTCCGCGAACTTTGGACCTGGCGGTGACGACGACGAGCAGTACCGCAATGACTTCTTTGACGGCAAGACCGCTATGCTCTTCAACGGCGTCTGGGATGCCGGCGGAAGCGTAGACTGTGCGGCGGGCGCGGAGAACATCAAGCCTGCCAACTTCCCGACGAACGAATCCGGCAAGCGCGCTTCCCTGATGTCCGGCGGCACGGGCTTTGTGGTATCGAACAGCCTGACCGACGCACAGACCGCAGCCTGCATCGAGTTCATCAAGTATATGACGAGCGAAGAGATCGCCAACAAGATCATCGCGTTCGGCATCGGCATGGCGCCGAACACCAACGTGGACTACGCCACGCTGATGGACAGCGTTGACGCACCCGAAGCAAAACTTCTGGTTTCTGCCTGCCAGCTCTGCATGGCGGCAGACTATCAGGCGCTCGGACTTGGCAATGAGTTCGGTGACTTTGAGGGCGAGATCCAGTCCAAATACGCCGGCTTGAAGGACGGCAGCAAGACGGTTGACGATGTCGTCAAGGATCTTGATGCTGTGATCGCGGCAAACTGATCACGATCCATGGTGACGAAGGGGGCGTAAAGCCCCCTTTGCTATACCGCAAAGAAAGGATGACACATTATGAAGGCTGGAACAGCAGAGAAAACGGCTGCTCGTGCAATGGGAAAATATCGGAAACGAGGGTTTATTCTGGCCTTCCTTACCCCTTGTACGATCCTGTTTCTGATCGTCTATGCATATCCGCTGATCACGATTTTTCTGACCTCGTTCTGCAAATGGAACTATGAGAATTTCACCGCGCCGGAGTTTTTGGGATGGTCAAACCTGTTTGATAATTATATCAAGCTGTTCCGCTACGACGCAAACTTCAAAATGGCGCTGGTCAACTCGCTCAAGTGGGTCGCGCTGACGCTGCTGATCCAGGTGCCGTTTACCATTCTGGTCGCGCTGACCCTGTCGAAAAAAATGCGCGGCTGGAAATTCACCCGCAATATGTTCCTGATCCCTAACATCATCTCGACCGCAGCGATCGGTCTGATCTTTCTGAACCTGTACAGTCCGGCGCGCGGCATCGTCACAGAGCTGTGCAATCTGATCTGGCCCGGGTCAGATGTGAGCGTTCTGTCTAACTCCAAATATGCGTTCTGGGGCGTTACCTTTACTTTTATCCTGTTCGGCGGCTCCAACTGCCTGCTGCTTTTGACACAGATTTTTTCCATTGATCCTGCTGTTTATGAAGCGGCCCGCATCGCAGGCGCGTCCGACCGGCAGATCGACTGGTATATCACGCTTCCGCTGCTGCGGCCGATGATCGGCACCATCTCCGTTATGGCGGCAAACTACGGTCTGCTTCTTTACAACGAGATCGCGCTCATCACGTCCGGCGGCCCGGATAACGCCACGTATTCGCTGAGCTACTATATCTACAAAACCTCGCTTGGAAGCACGAAGCTGAACTTTGCACGCGGAAACACCGCAGGCGTGATCCAGTTCCTTCTCGGGATCGTGCTCGTCTGCCTGATCAACCGTGCATTCCGCTCGGATACATCGGACTAGGGGGTATCAAACAATGAAACAAAGCAACGGTTCCTCAATTCCTGTAAAAGTGCTTCGGTATCTGCTGATGGCGTTCGTGCTGGTGATTTCCCTGTACCCGATCCTGTGGGTACTTCTCAACTCCTTCAAGCAGACGCCAGGCGGTCTGGGCCTTCCAGAAAAATGGGTGTTTGACGGATACATCACCATCTTTACAAAGCTCAATATCGGTCAGTATTTTCTCAACAGCCTTATCGTGACCGTCATATCGACCGTGATCAGCGTCTTTGCCGTCTCTCTTGCGGCGTATGTGTCTGCACGGATCTCCTTTAAGGGGAAAAGTCTTGTGACGCTGATGTTCGCATCAACGCTGTTCATCCCGTCAATTTCCATCAGCTTCCCGATCTACCGGCTGCTCTCCGACCTCGGACTCAAGGATACGCTGACCGGTGTGATCTTTGTCTACGCCAGTCTCGGCATCGCGGTCACGTTTTTCATCCTCCGCAGCTACTTTCTCTCCATTCCAAAGGAAATGGAGGAGGCAGCCATGATGGACGGCTGCGGCTATATCAGCACCTATTTCAGGATCATTGTGCCGATCGCAAAGCCGGGCCTTGCCACAGCCGCGATCATGGCGTTTTTGAATAACTGGAACGAGTATTATTTTGCATCCATCCTGCTCAAATCCAAGGAGCACATGACGCTTCCCGCGCTGCTCGGTCAGTTTACGACGGCGTATTCCAAGAATCTGAACGGAATGTTTTCGGCGATCATCCTGATCGTCCTGCCCACCATCATCATCTTCTGCCTGCTGTCTGAAACGTTTGTCAAGTCGCTGACGGCAGGCGCCGTGAAAGGATAGCCTATGACAGAAAGAGAAACACGGACACAGTGGTTCACCGAAGCGCGTTTCGGTATGTTCATTCATTGGGGCCTTTACGCGATCCCCGGGCGCGGCGAGTGGTACATGAGTGAGGCCAAGCTCCCTGCCGAGCAGTACGAGCGCTATATGCAGGAGTTTTCAGCAAAGGCCTATGACCCAAGAGATTGGGCGCGGCGCGCAAAGCGGGCAGGGATGCAGTATGTCGTGCTGACAGCCAAGCACCATGACGGCTTTTGCCTGTTTGATTCCAGGCTGACGGACTACAAAAGCACGAACGCCCCCTGCGGGCGCGACCTCGTGCGGGACTTTGTGGACGCGGTGCGCGCCGAGGGGCTGCGCGTGGGCCTGTACTACTCCCTGATCGACTGGCATCACCCGGATTTCCCAAAGTATGGCGACTGCAATCATCCCATGCGCGGCAACCCTGCTTATCGGGATGAGAAGATCGACTTTTACCGCTACCTTGCCTATATGCACGGACAGATCGAGGAGCTGGTCACGAATTACGGCAAGATCGACATTCTCTGGTTCGATTATGCCTATGACGAGCTGCGCGGCGAGGCGTGGCGGGCGACAGATCTGATCCGGATGGTGCGCCGCCATCAGCCGGACGTCGTCATGGACAATCGGCTGGAAACAAGCGGCGAGGGCTTCGGCAGTCTTGTCACCGAGCAGCCCGCATATTATAGCGGCGACTTTGTCAGCCCCGAACAGATCCTGCCGCCGGAGGGCATCCGCAATGTGCGCGGCGAGCGCGTACCGTGGGAGCTGTGTACGACGATCAACAACAACTGGGGCTACAACCCCTATGATACAGACTACAAGCCTGCGTCCATGCTGATCCGCAAGCTGGTCGAATGCGTCAGCAAGGGCGGTAACATGATCCTGAACGTCGGACCTGACGCGAACGGTCGGTTTAATGACGCAAGCTGTCGGCTGCTGGATGAGATCGGCGTATGGCTGGCAGTCAACGGCGAGAGCATCTATGGCTGCGGCAGCGCCGACGTACCGAAGCCGGACTGGGGCTGGTACACAAAGAAGGATGACCGCATCTATGCGCATATTCTGGAAAACCCCATCGGGCCGCTGGCGCTGACGGGGCTTGACGCAAAGCGCGTCGGCGCGGTGCGGCGGCTGGCGGACGGCAGCGAGGTGCTGCGCGGAGAGAGCTGGATCACAAATGCCTATGAAAATCTCGCGTTTGTGACCCTCGGTACGATCCCGCATTTTACCTATCTGCTTCCAGATCCGGCTGACACCGTGCTGGAGATCGAATATAAGGAGGCTTGCCTATGAAACCAATTACCGCGATCGTTTTGGGCGCGGGTCAGCGCGGCGCGAACGTCTATGCCGCCTATGCGCTGAGCTTCCCGAACGAGCTGAAGATCGTCGGCGTGGCGGAGCCGCGCGCAGATCGCCGCGCCGCATTTGCCAGGGAGCACGGCATTCCCGAAGGCCGCTGCTTTGCAGGCTGGGAGGACGCGCTCAGACAGGACAAATTCGCAGACTGTGTATTCGTCTGCACACAAGACCGGATGCACTTCGAGCCGGTCATGCAGGCGCTGGAAAAGGGCTATGACGTGCTGTGCGAAAAGCCGATGAGCTATGACCGCACGGAGCTGATCGCAATGGGCGAAAAGGCGCGGCAGACCGGGCGCGTGCTGTCCATCTGCCATGTACTGCGCTATTCTCCGTTCTTCGTGAAGCTCAAGGAGCTGATCGACAGCGGCGCGATCGGCCAGCTTGTCTCCATCCAGCATATCGAAAGCGTCGGCTACTGGCACATGGCGCACAGCTTTGTGCGCGGGAACTGGAGCCGCAGTGAGGATAGCTGTCCGATGATCCTGGCAAAGTGCTGCCACGATACGGACATTCTGACATGGCTGGTCGGAAGCCCGTGCAGGGAAGTCAGCAGCTTCGGCTCGCTTGCACACTTTAATTCCGCGCACAAGCCGGACGGCGCACCGCAATACTGTCTGGATGGCTGTATGCACAGGGACACCTGTCCCTATTACGCGCCGCGCTTCTATCTGGAGCATCCAAAGGCCGTTTCCGATGGATTTGTCTCTGTGGTGAGCCTGGATCCTTCCCGTGAAGCGGTTCTGAACGCACTGCAGTGCGGCCCGTATGGCCGGTGCGTCTATCAGTGTGATAATGATGTTGTGGACAATCAGGTCGTGAACCTGCTGTATGAAAACGGCGTCAGCGTCAGCATGACGATGTGCGCCTTTACAGAGCATTGCGAGCGGATCATCAATGTGATGGGCAGCTGCGGACAAATTCGGGGCAACATGGAATCGTCTACGCTGGAGATCAGCGATTTTGCGTCCGGAAATCAGACAACACTGCGCGTTCACACGCCAGCCGGCGGACACAGCGGCAGTGACGCCGCCATGATGCGAGACTTCCTGCAGACGCTGCATCGCGGCGGCGGGAGCAAAACAAGCGCGGACGCGTCGGTGGAAAGCCACCTGATCGCACTGGCCGCAGAGGAAAGCCGCCTGCGCGGCGGAGAAGCCATTGACATGAATGAATGGAGGACAAACGAGTGAGTATTCTGAAAAACGCGGTATGCCCGCAGCACATCCCGACCTATGACGGCTCTGATCAGTCCACGCACCCTTCGGTGCTGCGCTTTGACGCTCCTTGGCACGGATACCTGTACTGGATGGCAATGACGCCGTATCCCTATAACAATGATGGATTGGAGGATCCGTCCATTCTGGTTTCCAATGACGCGCAGACGTGGATCGTTCCTGAGGGACTGACAAATCCGCTGACCCCTGCGCCGAAGCCCGGTCATAACTGCGACGTAGAGCTTGTTTACAACAAAGAGTGTGATGAGCTGTGGCTGTATTATGTGGAGGCGGACGATATTGTGCAGTCGTGGGTCAAACTGATGCGCTCAGCCGACGGCGTTCACTGGACGAAGCCGGAGATCGTGCTCCATGACCCGGTGCAGAAATACAGCATTCTGTCGCCCTGCATCCAGCGTATGCAGGATGGAAGCTGGCGGATGTGGTATGTTGATACCGGAAATACGGGGTATCAGAATCAAAGCAACAAGGTTCGCACCCGCACCTCGGAGGACGGTCTGCATTGGAGCGCGGAAGAGACCTGCGAGGATCTCGCGCAGCCCGGTTATCAGCTCTGGCATCTGACGATCTGGCGCGATCCTGCGGATGATACACTGCACGCGATCTATCCTGCGTATCCGAACGGCACAAACTGCGATTACTGCAAGCTGTTTTACGCGGTCAAGGAAACGAGTCAGCCATGGAAAGTTTTTCCGAATCCGCTGATGGAGCAGGGCAAGGACGGCAGCTGGGATGATTTCTGCCTGTACCGCACAGCATTCCTGCTGGATCGTGAGGCAGACGTGCTGCGTGTCTGGTATGGCGGAAAGAAAAAATCCGACGCTTCCTGGGGAATTGGTTATACGGAAGGCCAGTACAGCCAGATCTGCGCTGCATTGGAGCGGTAAGGTCAGACATACACGCGCCGGTTCACAGAAATCGGCGCGTGATTTTTTTAAAGGAGACGAGTATGGAGAAAATAACGCTTGTCATATTGGCCGCGGGCATGGGCAGCCGCTTTGGCGGGCTCAAGCAGATCGAGCCGGTCGACGCAGAGGGACATATCATTATTGATTTTTCGCTGTATGACGCATGGCGTGCGGGCTTCCGCGACGTGGTGTTCATCATCAAGCGCGAGATGGAAGCAGAGTTCCGCGAATGCATCGGGAACCGCATGGAGCAGTATTTCCATGTGTCCTACGTCTATCAGGAGCTTGACCGTCTGCCGAAGGGCATAGAAGCTCCGGAGGGACGCACAAAGCCGTGGGGCACCGGCCATGCGCTGGCCTGCTGCAAGGGCGTGGTAAACGGCCCGTTCGCCGTCATCAACGCGGACGATTTCTATGGCCGGACGGCCTTCTCCGAAATTTATGATTTTCTGGCCGCACAGACGGACGAGAGCTGCTATGCCGACAGCAATGAGATGCAGGCATAAAACTGACAAGACTGGCAACTGCACCAATCTATAACTCTTATAATTACATTCCCATTCTATGAGACTAAACAGATGCCCCGGCCCAGAGTATTCCGAGCCGGGGCTGCCGTATATCCATCAAAAATCCATGTCAAGCCGCTTTCCAAAATTGTAGGCCATTTGCACGCACGAACAGTTCCTGCGACAGAAGCCGCAGCGTTTCAAATTCATTGTCGAGGCCGTCAAGCTCCCGGCGGAGAATTTCTTCGCAGTGCTGCGTTTCCATGTTTCTGATCATACTGCTGCTGGCGGCCATTGTGCCAGTCAGCGCCGCTGGGACGCTGCGGTGACGTGCGCGCAGCTGGCGGTGATTTTGAACGGACTGCTGGGGCAGACGCTGTCGTCGCCCGACGATCTTCAGCTCGGAATGCCGATTTTTGACGACAACCGCGACGCGCAGGTGTGATATTTTCTGCTTATTCTGGAGGCGGCCGTGGCCCACGCCGCCGCCGATGCCGTGGAGCATGAACGCTGGGTGGGGCTGGGTTGAAGGGTGCGCAGAGCACCGATTGCACAAAGACGCGGTGCGGAGAGGGCGCATGGTTTTGTGAAAATGTCGAATCTTGGACTGTGTGCTTGACAAGCGGTGGGAATCGTGCTTTAATGGCCGCAAGTATTGATAACCACGAAATACGATGACGGAATTATGGCCCTGTTGGAGCGTCTCAGAGAACCGGCGGCTGGTGTGAGCCGGTACCGAAGACAGCGGTCAGTCTGCTTCCCGAGTAGGCCCTGCGAACGGCGACAAGTAGCATGGCCCGTTTGGCCTCGTTACCGGCTATGGGCTTGTCAGAGTCCGAGAGTGATCGTCCGCCGTGAGGCGGGGGATAAGCAGGGTGGTACCGCGAAGCTATTTCGTCCCTGAAGCCAGTTGGCTTCAGGGACTTTTTGTTTTCCGAAAAAAGGAGGAACCTATGATGAAACACATTTCCATGACAGATACCACGATCCGCCAGGCGGGCAAGGCCGCGGGCTATACGCTCTCGTTCCGCGAGAAGATCGAGCTTGCCAAGCTCCTCGACCGGCTGGGCGTGAGCGTCATCGAGCTGCACGCGGTCGAAAACCCAAAGATCGACAGTCTGCTCATCAAATCCGTCGCCTCTGCGGTGAAGGAGAGCGCCGTATGCGTGCCGGTCGCGCTGGACCCGGCGAGCGTTTCGCTGGTCTGGGCCGCGCTCAGGGAGGCGAAGCACCCGCGCATCCAGGTCCCCGCGCCGGTCAGCGCCGTGCAGATGGAATACCTCGCGGGCAAAAAGCCCGCCGCCATGCTCGAGGCGATCCGCCAGACCGTCGCGGCGGCGCGGGCGGTCTGCGAGGACGTGGAATTCCTCGCGGACGACGCCACGCGCGCCGATCCCGCCTTCCTCGCTGAGGCGCTGCAGACCGCGATCGCGGCCGGTGCGGCCGGCGTGACCGTCTGCGACGCAGCGGGGAACATGCTGCCGGACGCGTTCGGCCGCTTCGTGCGCGGGATCTACGAGGCCGTGCCGCAGACGAAGGACGTGCGCTTCGGCGTGAGCTGCTCGGACGCGCTGTCGATGGCGGACGCGTGCGCCGTGAGCGCCATCGCCGCCGGGGCCGGCGAGATCAAGGCCGCGGCCTACTGCGTCGACACTGCGAACCTCGCGCACATGGCGAAGCTGCTGGCAGCCAAGGCCCAGGACTTCGGCGTCGTCAGCACGCTGCAGTTCACGCAGATGAACCGCCTGCTGTCACAGATCGCCTGGATGTGTCAGACGGGCCGCAGCCAGCTCTCGCCGTTTGACAACGGCGTGCAGACCTCCTCCGGCGCAGTTTTGACCGTGCACGACACGCAGGAGGCCGTCATGAAGATGGCCGCCGCCCTCGGCTACGATCTTTCGGAGGAGGACGGGGCGAAGGTTTACGAGGCCTTCTGCCGCATCGCGGCGAAGAAGCAGACCGTGGGCGAGAAGGAGCTCGACGCCATCATCGCCTCCGCCGCGCTGCAGGTGCCGCCGACGTACCGGCTCGAAAGCTACGTCATCAACACCGGCAATACCATCAGCGCTTCGGCGCAGATGAAGCTCACGAAAAACGGCCAGACGCTCTCGGGCGTGAGCCTGGGCGACGGCCCGGTCGACGCGGCCTTCCTGGCCATTGAATCGATCCTCGGCCGCCATTACGAGCTGGATGATTTCCAGATCCAGGCCGTCACCGAGGGCCGCGAGGCCATGGGAGAGTCGGTCGTCAAGCTCCGCAGCGGCGGCAAGCTCTATTCCGGCCGCGGCATCTCGACCGATATCATCGGCGCGTCCGTGCACGCGTATCTCAACGCCATCAACAAGATCGTCTACGAAGAAGCGGCGAACGCCTGAGGAGGAAGCAGCACATGAATGTATCGTTTTCCACACGCGGCTGGCAGCAGATCCCCTGGGAGCAGCAGGTACAGATGGCCGAGACCATGCGCTTCGGCGGCGTCGAGCTCTATAACGTCCACAAAACGCCGGAGCTGACCGGCCGCGGCGGCCCGCTGCACCGCTATACCGCCGCCGCGACGGCGCGGGAGCTCTGGCAGAAGGGCCTGTGCATCCCGTGCTTCGATACCGCCTGCGACATCGCGGGCGAGGACTGCACCGAGACCGTGACAGCCCTCATGCAGCTGGCGCACGACGTGCAGTGTCCGTATGTCTCCGTGACTGCGCAGCGCGATGACGACGCGCGGATCTCCGCCGCACTCGAAGCGCTCCTCCCCGCCGCCGAGGCGCAGGGGATCACGATCCTGCTCAAGACCAGCGGCGTCTTTTCCGACACGGCCCGGCTGCGCACGCTGCTCGATGCGTTTGCCTGCGACCAGCTGGGCGCGCTCTGGGATATGCACCATCCCTACCGGGACCACGGCGAATCCGCCGACACGACCATCAAAAACCTCGGAGCCTACGTCCGCCACGTTCACCTGCGCGACTCGGACGACGACGGCAGCTATGACCTCATCGGCGAGGGCACGCTGCCCGTCGGCAGCATGATGCAGGCGCTGTCCTCCATCGACTATGACGGGTTCATCTCGCTCGAGTGGAAGCCGGAATGGATGCCCGACCTGACCGACCCGGAGGTCATCTTCCCACATTTCGTCAACTACATGCACCGCTTCGATTCCCCGCGCGGCAAGAAAAAGACGCTCTACGACAACGCCGCGCATACCGGCAAGTTCGTCTGGAAGAAAGACAGCCTCATCTCCGAGACCTTCCCGCAGGTGCTCGACCGGATGGTCGAGGAATTCCCGGACCAGTACGCGTTCAAATACACGACGCTCGACTACACGCGGACCTACGCGCAGTTCCGCGACGACGTGGACGATTTTGCCCGCGCGCTCGTCTCGCTCGGCGTGCGCCGGGGCAGCAAGGTCGCCATCTGGGCTACGAACGTGCCCGCGTGGTTCATCACCTTCTGGGCCGCGACGAAAATCGGCGCCGTGCTCGTCACGGTCAACACGGCGTACAAGATCCACGAGGCGGAATATCTGCTGCGGCAGTCCGACACGCACACGCTCGTCATGATCGACCACTGTCTGGACTCGAACTACCGTGAGATCATCCAGACCCTCTGCCCGGAGCTGGCCGACGCAAAGCCCGGCTCCGCCCTGCACTGCCGCAAGCTGCCGTTCCTGCGCAACGTCATCACCGTCGGCTTCCGGATGCCGGGCTGCCTGACCTTCGACGAGGCGATGGATCGGGCCAATATGGTCCCGCGCGAGCAGATTTTGCGCATGGCCGCGGGCGTGCGGCCGGACGACGTGTGCAATATGCAGTACACTTCCGGCACAACGGGCTTCCCGAAGGGCGTCATGCTGACGCACTACAACGTCGTCAACGACGGCAAGTGCATCGGCGACCGGATGGATCTGTCCACGGCCGACCGGATGATGATTCAGGTGCCGATGTTCCACTGCTTCGGCATGGTGCTCTCCATGACCTCCTGCATGACGCACGGCGCGACGCTCTGCCCGATGCCGTATTTCTCGGCCAAGGTCTCGCTCGCCTGCATCAATCAGGAGCGCATCACCTGCTTCAACGGTGTGCCGACGATGTTCATCGCCATGTTCAACCATCCGGACTACAAAAAGACCGATTTTTCCTACATGCGCACCGGCATCATGGCCGGTTCCGGCTGCCCGCCGGAGCTGATGCGCCGGGCTGCCCAGCCGGACGAGATGCACATGACCGACATCGTCAGCGTCTACGGCCAGACCGAATCCGCCCCCGGCAGCACCATGAGCGCCTGCGGCGACCCGCTCGATCTGCGGTGCAACACGGTCGGCTACGCTTTCCCGCACATCGAGTGCAAGATCATCGACCCCGAGACCGGCGAGGAAGTGCCGGACGGCATCAACGGCGAGTTCTGCTCGCGCGGCTACAACACCATGAAAGGCTACTACAAGATGCCCGAGGCCACGGCCGCCACCGTTGATAAGGAGGGCTGGCTGCACTCCGGCGATCTGGCCTGCCGGGACGAAAACGGCTGCTACCGCATCACCGGGCGGCTGAAGGACATGATCATCCGCGGCGGCGAGAACATCTACCCCAAGGAGATTGAGGAATTCATCTACACCCACCCGGCCGTCAAGGACGTACAGGTCATCGGCGTGCCGGACAAGAAATACGGCGAGGAGGCCATGGCCTGCATCATCCTCAAGGAGCCCGGCAGCGTGACCGTGGAGGAGATGCTGGACTATATCAAGGCCAGCATGGCACGGCACAAGGTGCCGAAATACATCGATTTTGTCGACGCATTCCCGATGAACGCAGCCGGAAAAATCCTGAAATACAAGATGCGCGAGGAGGCGACGGAGCGCTTCGGCCTGGAGGGCGCGGCCGGGATCGACACGGCGCAGACCGCCGAGCAGATGAAGCGGTAAACACCGATAGCCGGTATTAGTAAAATTTATACTTGACAGCCTGCAAAGACTGTGTTAAATTTGGGGCAAGTTCAAATCAAAAAAAGCTGTGACGAAGACGGTCGGACGGACTGCTTTCAGAGAGCCGGTGGTTGGTGCAAACCGGCAGCACGAACTCCTGTGACCTATCACTTCCGAGCTGGAGGCCCGAACACCATTCGCAAGTAGACGCCTCTCGTCCGCCCACGTTACGGGATAGGGCTTGTCAGAGCCTGAAGCGGCAGTTCTCAGAGCTGCAATTTGAGTGGTACCACGGGTATTGTGATTCACAAACTCGCCTCAAAGATTCTTAGGAATCCTTGAGGCGAGTTTTTTCGTTCGAAGTAACTTACACAGTTTAACACAGGAGGAACCCACTATGATGATGCAAACCAAGAAGCCGGCTGCCAACCCGCTGATGGAGATCGCAGAGCGAATCCGCGAGATGCGCGAGATCGTCGGCTACAGCGAAGCGGAGATGGCCGAGAAGACCGAGGTCAGCGTCGAGCAGTATCACAGCTATGAGCAGGGCACGGTCGATTTCCCGTTTACGTTCATGCACAAGTGCGCGCTGGCGTTCGGCGTGGAGCTGACTGATCTGCTCGAAGGCCAGAGCGCCAAGCTCTCGAGCTACACGGTGACGCGCCGGGGCATGGGTCCGGTGACGGCCAGCGAGGACGGCATCACCATTCAGAATATGGCGGCAATGTTCCGGCAGAAGCTGGCGACGCCGTATTGGGTCACCTATCAGTATTCCAAGGAGCTGCAGAGCCAGCCGATCCACACCACGACGCATGCCGGACAGGAATTTGACCTCGTCGTGAAGGGGACGCTCCGTGTGCGTGTCGGCGAGCACGAGGAAGTCCTCCACGAGGGCGACAGCATCTTCTACAAGAGCTCCACGCCGCACGGCATGATCGCCGTGGATGGGCAGGACTGTGTATTCCTTGCAATGATCATGGCGAGCAGCGAAAAGGAGCAGGACCTGTCCGTGCGGACACGGGCGTTGGAGGAGACGCCGGAGCAGCAGCTGCTCTGCGACCAGTTTGTCCACGGGGTGGAAAAGGAAGACGGCTCGCTGGAGCGGCTGGAGTTCCACAACGAGGACAAGTTCAACTTTGCATTCGATATTGTGGACGGCCTCGCACGGCGTGAGCCGGACAAGCTCGCGATGGTGCATATCGCAAACGACAGGACTGAGCGGCGGTTCACGTTCAAGGACATGAAGGACGCTTCGAGTCAGGCGGCGAACTATTTCACGTCACTCGGCGTGAAGCGCGGCGACCGCGTGATGCTGGTGCTCAAGCGGCACTATCAGTTCTGGTTTGCGATCCTCGGTCTGCATAAGCTGGGCGCGATCGCCATCCCGGCGACGAACCAGCTGATGGAGCATGATTTCGCCTATCGCTTCAAGGCGGCGGGCGTGAGTGCGATCGTCTGTACGGCGGACGGCGACACGGCACATCAGGTCGACATCGCGGAGGCCGACGCGGGTGCGCATCTGACGAAGGTTCTCGTCGGCGGCAAGCGCGAGGGCTGGCACGACTTTGACGCGGAATACGGCCTGTTCTCCCGGCGCTACACGCGCAAGGACGACGCGCCCTGCGGCGACGATCCGATGCTCATGTTCTTCACGTCCGGCACGACCGGTTATCCGAAGATCGCCGTTCACAGCTACAAATATGCGCTGGGCCATTACGTTACGGCCCGGTACTGGCACTGGGTGCAGCCCGGCGGACTGCACTTCACGATCTCCGAGACCGGCTGGGGCAAGGCGCTCTGGGGCAAGCTGTATGGCCAGTGGCTGTGCGAGGGTGCAGTGTTCGTCTACGACTTTGATCGGTTCGACGCTGAGAAGATCCTGCCGATGTTCGCCAAATACAACATCACGACGTTCTGTGCGCCGCCCACGATGTACCGGATGCTGATCAAGCAGGATCTGTCCCGCTTCGACCTCAGTTCCATCCAGCACGCAACGACCGCGGGCGAGGCGCTGAACCCGGAGGTCTATTATCAGTTTGAAAAGGCGACGGGGCTGCAGATCGCCGAGGGCTTCGGCCAGACGGAGATGACGCTCGGCATTGCGAACCTCGTCGGCCAGCCGCTCAAGCCCGGCTCGATGGGCAAGCCCATCCCCGGCTACGGCATCGACCTTGTCAATCAGGACGGCACCCCGACTGCCGACGGCGACACGGGCGAGATCGTCATCCATACCGCGGGACGAGAGCACTTCTGCGGGCTGTTCCTCGGCTATTATCAGGACAAGGAGCGCACTGAGGCCGTCTGGCACGACGGACTCTACCACACCGGCGACCTCGCGTGGCGCGATGAGGACGGCTTCTACTGGTACGTAGGCCGCGCGGACGACGTCATCAAGTCCTCCGGCTACCGCATCGGGCCGTTCGAGATCGAAAACGTCATCATGGAGCTGCCGTATGTGTTCGAGTGCGGCGTGTCCGCTGCGCCGGACGAGGTGCGCGGGCAGGTCGTCAAGGCCAGCATCGTGCTCGTCAAGGGCACCGAGGGCACGGAGGAGCTGAAGAAGGAAATCCAGAACTACGTCAAGCAGCATACCGCGCCGTATAAGTATCCGAGAATTGTGGAGTTCAAAGAAGAGCTCCCGAAGACCATCAGCGGCAAGATCATCCGAAGCAAGCTCTGATGACCGGGATCTTTCGACGATGCGGCGATTGAACCGGACCGGCATACGCTCAATATGTGTTCTCTTGGTTACGCTGGTTTGCCCCCATATGCAGCTCCGGCAGACAGGGATGATGACAACAGAAAACCACCGAAAATTTTTCTTGACAATTGCATACTTTTTCGTTATGATTCTTGACAACAATAAAGGCTACGACGGAGAGGGTTCCGCGCAAGTCCTGTTTCAGAGAGCCGGTGGATGGTGTGAACCGGTAACAGACGCGCAGAATTTGTAGCTCCCGAGCCGGAGAGAAGAACGCCCGTAATGGCAAGTAGACCTCTCCCGCGTCAGCTGCGTCAGTGCTTAGACTTTGCTGGAAGTCGATGAGTGGTATCTGCCGTGAGGCAGGTGCAATTTGAGTGGTACCGCGGGTATGCTGTATGCAGCCCGTCTCAAAGAATCATTTCTTTGAGACGGGCTTTTTGCATCCACGGAGGTAACACCATGAAAAAAACACTCACAGGGCTGGACTTCAAAATTCAGGAAATGGCGGGACGCATCCGAGAGCTGCGCGAGATCTCCGGCTTTTCGGCGCAGACGATGGCGCTGAAAACAGGCACGAGCGAAGAAGAATATCTTCGCTGTGAGGCCGGGCAGAGCGACCTCAACTTCGCTTTTCTCTACCGCTGCGCGCTGGTTTTTGGCGTTGACGTTACAGATCTCATCGAGGGCAGCAGCCCAAAGCTTCGATCCTATACGCTGACACGCGCGGGTAATGGACAGAAGATCGAGCAGGCCCATGAGATGATCTATTACAACATGGCCTCCGGCTTTCAGAACCGCATTGCAGACCCGCTGTTCGTTGAAAACAAATACTCTGATGAAGCATTCTATTCGGACATTGAGCTGACCAGCCACGTCGGGCAGGAATGTGATCTTGTCATTCGCGGCAGTATGAAAGTTCAGGTCGGCGGACATACCGAGCTTCTGCATGAAGGCGACTGCATCTACTATGACAGCTCCATTCCGCACGGCATGGTTGCTGCGGACGGTCAGGATTGCCTGTTCTATGCGATCGTGCTCCGCCCACAGGAGCCGAGCCTCCCGGAGGCCGGCGGCGACCGCGCTGCCATGATCGAGACGGCGCAGAGTCCGGATCCGGAGGCGCGCATTTACACCCGCTTCGTCGATGCGCCCGAGGATGCAAACGGGAAACTGCAGTCCATCGCCTTCAAAAATGAGCAATCCTTCAATTTCGCATTTGACATTGTGGATGCGCTGGGCCGTGAAAAGCCTGAAAAGCTCGCCATGCTGCATGTGGCTCCGGATGGAACGGAGCGGCGGTTCACATTCAAGGACATGAAAGATGCTTCCAGCCAGGCCGCCAATTACTTTACCTCGCTCGGCATCCGACGCGGCGACCGCGTGATGCTCGTGCTCAAGCGGCATTACCAGTTCTGGTTTGCCATTCTGGGTCTGCATAAGATCGGCGCCATTGCGATTCCGGCTACCAATCAGCTTGTGGAGCATGATTTCTCTTACCGCTTCCAGGCAGCGGGCGTCAGTGCAGTTCTCTGCACGGCAGACGGCGATACTGCGTACCATGTCGACATTGCAGAGGCCGACACCGGGATGAAGTTGACAAAGATCATGGTTGGCGGCAGTCGGGACGGCTGGCACGATTTCAATGCGGAATACGGCCTGTTTTCCCGCCGCTATACGCGCAGGGACGACGCGCCCTGCGGCGACGAGCCAATGCTCATGTTCTTTACCTCCGGTACGTCCGGATACCCGAAAATTGCAGCACACAACTATAAATATCCGCTTGGACATTTTATCACTGCAAAATACTGGCATCAGGTCAACCCGGACGGGCTGCACCTGACCATCTCCGACACCGGCTGGGCCAAGAGCCTCTGGGGAAAGCTCTACGGTCAGTGGCTGTGTGAGGCGGCTGTGTTTGTTTATGATTTCGACCGCTTTGATGCAGAAAAAATTCTGCCGATGTTTGCGAAGTATCAGATCACAACATTCTGTGCGCCGCCCACGATGTACCGCATGCTGATCAAGCAGGACCTGTCCCGATTTGATCTTTCTTCTATTCAGCATGCGTCTATCGCTGGTGAAGCGCTCAATCCTGAGGTCTTCCGCCAATTTGAAAAGGCGACTGGCATGCGCATCATGGAGGGCTTTGGGCAGTCTGAATCGACGCTCATCATCGGCAATCTGGCTGGCGACAGCCATAAGATCGGCTCTATGGGCAAGCCTGTCCCACTCTACGATGTGCATCTGCTGGACAGCAGCGGGCATGAAGCGGAGGCCGGCGACACGGGGGAGATCTGCATCAACATTCAAAACGGCATTCCCTGCGGACTTGCCTACGAATACTACAACAGCCCGGAGGTCACGGCAAAAACGTGGCACGATGGCTTCTACCACACGGGCGACCTCGCCTGGCGTGACGAGGACGGCTTCTACTGGTATGTCGGCCGTGCGGATGACGTCATTAAATCGTCTGGCTACCGCATTGGACCGTTTGAAATCGAAAATGTCATCATGGAGCTGCCGTATGTGCTCGAATGCGGTGTGTCTGCCGCCCCGGATGAGATCCGCGGGCAGGTCGTCAAGGCCAGCATCGTACTGGTCAAGGGCACCGAGGGCACGGACGCGCCGAAAAAAGAAATTCAGACCTATGTCAAGACGCATACTGCGCCGTACAAATATCCCCGTATTGTGGAATTCCGCGAAGCGCTTCCAAAGACCACCAGCGGAAAAATCATCAGAAGCAAGCTCTGAAGGAGGAGTCGGCCATGACACACAAACGCCTAACGCTTTTTGCCGGACATTACGGCAGTGGAAAGACGAATATCGCGCTGAATTATGCGCGGTGGCTCCGGCGAAAAGGCGAAGCCGTGACTGTGGCCGATCTTGACATTGTAAATCCCTATTTCCGGACGAAGGATTCAGAAGAAGATCTGAAAAAAGAGGGGATTGGACTGATCGTCTCACCGTTTGCAAATTCAAATCTCGATGTTCCGGCCATGCCGAAGGAGACCTACGCGCTGATTGCGGAGCGGGGAGAATGCGGCGTGCTGGACATCGGCGGAGACGACCGCGGAGCGCTGGCACTGGGGCGCTATGTTCCGGAGATCCGGGCGGAGGGTGATTATGAGATGCTGTTCGTCATCAACCGGGCCCGGCCGCTGACAAGGACGGTAGCGGATACGATCCTTGTGCTGCGGGAAATCGAGGCCGCCTGTGGGCTGCCGTTCACGGCAGTCGTCAACAATACGAATCTCGGGCAGGCGACGGCGGCGGCGGATGTGCTGTCAAGCATGCCCTATGCGGAGGCGGTCGCCGCGCGGGCAGGGCTGCCGCTCAAGATGACCTGCTGCGCTGCACGGCTCTGCGACGCGCTGCGCGGGAGCATTCCAAACCTGTTCCCGATGGAGATCCAGAAGCTATATTACCAATTACGATAAATGGAGGCACAAGATGGCAAAACTGTTATTTCAGGAAGAACTCTGCAAGGGCTGCGGCCTGTGTGTGAACGCCTGTCCGAAGGGGTTGCTGGCGCTGTCGAAGACGCGGCTGAATCAAAAGGGACATGCGCCCGTGGAGCTGACGGAGCCGGACAAGTGCGTCGGCTGTGCGTTCTGCGCGACGATGTGTCCCGACTGTGTCATTACGGTAGAAAAGTAAGGAGGGCAGGAAGATGCAGGAAAAAGTATTGATGAAGGGCAACGAGGCCATCGCGGAGGCCGCGATCCTCGCCGGGTGCCGCCACTATCTGGGCTATCCCATCACGCCGCAGACCGAGGTCGCGGCCTATATGGCGAAGAAAATGCCGAAGATCGGCGGGACGTTTTTGCAGGCCGAGAGCGAGATCGCGGCCATCAACATGGTTTACGGCGTGGCCGCGACGGGCAAGCGGGCGATGACCTCGTCCTCCAGCCCCGGTATCGCGCTCAAGTGCGAGGGCATTTCGTACCTGGCGGGCGCAGATCTGCCCGCAGTCATTGTCAATGTGCAGCGCGGCGGGCCCGGCCTCGGCGGCATTCAGCCATCGCAGTCCGACTACTTCCTCGCGACGCGCGGACCCGGCCACGGCGACTTCCATGTGCTGGTACTGGCTCCGGCGTCGGTTCAGGAGATGGCCGACCTGACCGGAAAGGCGTTTGACCTTGCGGAAAAATACCGGATGCCGGCAATGCTGCTGGCTGACGGCACGATGGGTCAGATGATGGAGCCCGTTCAGCTGCCGGAGGCGCGTGACCCGGACACAACTGAAAAGGATTGGGCCGTCACTGGAACGAAGTGCCAGCGGAAGCATCACGTTGTCAACTCTCTCTACCTCAGCCCGGCGGAGCTCGAGCGGCTGAACATCGAGCGCTTCGAGCGATACGCCGAGATCGAGAAGAATGAGTGCATGTGGGAAGCGTTCATGATGGAGGACGCCGAGGTCTGCATCGTGTCCTGCGGTATTACCGCGCGTGTGTCGCGCAACGCGATCGTCGAAGCGCGCAAGCAGGGCATCAAGGCCGGCATGATCCGGCCGATCACGCTCTGGCCGTTCCCGAAGGCACCGCTGCGCAAGGCCGCTGATCAGGTGAAGCGTTTCGTTTGCGTGGAACTCAACATGGGCCAGATGCGCGAGGATGTGCAGCTGGCGGTAGCGTGCAAAAAGCCGGTCGACCTTTGCTTCCGCGTGGGCGGCATGATCCCGTCGCCGGATGAGGTGCTGGACGCGATCCGTAAGGCAAACGAAGGAGGGAACGACTGATGGCTGTTGTATTTGAAAAACCGAAGGCGCTGACCGACGCCGTATTCCACTACTGCCCCGGCTGCACGCATGGCATCATCCATCGGCTCGTCGCCGAGGCGATCGACACGCTCGGCATCGAGGGCCGGACGATCGGCATTGCGCCGGTCGGCTGTTCCGTACTGGCCTATGACTACTTTACCTGTGACATGGTCGAGGCGTCGCATGGACGTGCGCCCGCAGTCGCGACGGGTGTAAAGCGGTCGCTGCCGGACAACATCGTCTTCACCTATCAGGGCGACGGCGACCTCGCGTCCATCGGCCTCTGCGAGACCGTCTCCGCCGCGGCGCGCGGCGAAAATATCACGGTCATCTTTGTCAACAACGCGATTTATGGCATGACGGGCGGCCAGATGGCCCCGACCTCTCTGCCCGGCCAGATCACACAGACGTCGCCCTATGGACGCGACGTCAACACCTGCGGCTGGCCGATCCGGATCTGCGAGATGCTCGCGACGCTGGAGGCCCCGGCGTATCTCGAGCGCGTGACCGTGAACAATGTGAAAAACGTGAAAAACGCAAAAAAAGCGATTGAAAAGGCGTTCCGTTATCAGGTGGAGGGCAAGGGCTTCTCACTGATCGAGGTGCTGTCGGCCTGTCCGACGAACTGGGGCCTGACGCCGCAGAAGGCGCTGGAGTGGATCGACGAGAAGATGATCCCGTACTATCCGCTGGGTGTCTACCGAGACAAGGAGGGCTGAGAGATGGCAGATCATCAAATCGTGATTGCGGGCTTCGGCGGACAGGGATTGCTGTTCTCCGGAAAGGTTCTGGCCTACGCGGGTCTCATCGAGGGGCGGGAGCTCAGCTGGCTGCCGTCCTATGGCCCGGAGATGCGCGGCGGCACGGCGAACTGCAACGTCATTCTGTCGGACGCCCCGGTCGGCTCGCCGATCGTAAACACGCCGAACGTGCTCATGGTTATGAACAACCCTTCGCTCGATAAATATGAAAACGCCGTGCAGCCGGGCGGGAAAATTTTCCTCGACTCCACGCTCATCGCCCGCAAGGTTACGCGCACGGATGTGGAGGCTTATTACGTCCCGGCCACGAAGATGGCAATGGACATGGGAATGCCGACGCTTGCCAACATGATCCTGCTCGGCGCGCTGATCGCGAAGACCGGGTGTGTCCGGGAGGAGAGCCTCGCGGACGCGCTGCACAAGGTCATCCCGGCGCGCAAGGCCGACCTTTTCGACCTCAACATGCAGGCGCTTCAGGCTGGGAAGGAGTTCGCCGGATGAAGACCGCCTGCATCCAGATGGACATGCTCTTCGCGCAGCCGGAGGAAAACTTCGCGAAAGCGAAGCGGCTTATCCGCGAAGCGATGGCGAGCGGACCGGACGTGGTTGTCCTGCCGGAAACATGGAACACCGGGTTTTTCCCGAAAGAGCGTCTTTCCGAGCTGGCCGAGCGGGACTGCGCGCGGGTGAAACGCGAACTCGGCGGGCTGGCTGCGGAGCTTGGCGTGAATCTTGTGGCGGGCAGCGTCGCGAATGTGCGCGGCGGAAAGGTCTATAACACGGCGTGCGTCTTTGACCGCGCGGGGAACTGCGTCGCAGAGTATGATAAGACGCACCTGTTTACGCCGATGGGCGAGCATACGTATTTCACGCCCGGCGATCATCTCTGCCGCTTCCGGCTCGACGGACACGACTGCGGCCTTGTAATCTGCTATGACATCCGCTTCCCGGAGCTGACGCGGACACTCGCCGTGCAGGGGATGGACATGCTCTTCGTCGTGAGCCAGTGGCCAGCGGCGCGCATCGGACATCTGCGGGCGCTGACGGTCGCGCGGGCGATTGAGAATCAGGCGTTCGTCATCTGCTGCAATTCCTGCGGCGACGCGGGCGACACGCATTACGGCGGCGCGTCCGCAATCATTGATCCGTGGGGGGAGCTGCTCGCCGCCGGCGGGCAGGACGAGCAGATTTTGGCCGCGGATTGTGAACTGGAGATGCTGGATGGAATCCGGAGCTCCATCAATGTCTTTCGCGACCGGAGGGCGGAGCTCTATCGGGTCTGATCGATGCTCCGCCCCTACAAACAGCTTTTATATGTACTATGAACATCAGGAGGAATGAAAAATGGAATACAACTTCCCTGTGATAAGGACTACGCACCCCAAGCCCCGTCCTGCCGACGAGACGAAGCTGGGCTTTGCGAAATACTTCACCGACCACATGTTCGTCATGGACTATGACGAAGGACAGGGCTGGCACGACGGGCGCGTTGTGCCGCACGAGCCGTTCCTCATCGAGCCGGCGTCCTGCGTGCTGCACTACGCACAGATGATGTTTGAGGGCATGAAGGCCTACCGCACGCCGGACGGCGGCGTCCAGATTTTCCGGCCGGACATGAACATCAAGCGTATGGCCCGCACGAATGAGCGCATGTGCATCCCGGAGCTGCCGGGAGACCTGTTCCTCGCGGCGGTCAAGGCTGTGATTGAGGCGGATCGCGACTGGATTCCCTCCGCGCCGGGCACTGCGATGTATATCCGGCCGTTCATCTTCGGCGATGAGGTCTCGTTCTCGGTTCTGCCGGCCAAGCACTACAAATTTATGATCATCCTCAGCCCGACGGGCTCCTACTACGCGGCAAACGACGGCGGCCTGGCCACGACGCGCATCTATGTGCAGGACAAATACATCCGCGCGGCGCACGGTGGCACGGGCTATGCCAAGGTTGGCGGCAACTACGGCGGCGGCATGCGCGCCAGTCAGGACGCGATGAAATATAACTGCAAGGATGTGCTGTGGCTCGACGCGGCGGAGCATAAGTATGTCGAGGAGATCGGCACGTCGAACGCCTTCTTCCGCATCGCGGACGAAGTTATCACCGCGCCGCTCGATTCCGGCACGATCCTGCCCGGCATCACGCGCGATTCTGTCATCCAGCTGCTGAAAAAGTGGGGCGTGAAGGTCTCGGAGCGGAAGCTCTCGATCGACGAGGTCGTTGCCGCGTCGAAGAACGGCAGCCTGCAGGAGATCTTCGCCAGCGGCACCGCAGCGGTCATCTCGCCGATCGGCTGGCTAAATGTGATGGGCACGGATGTTCAGGTCGCGGATGGGACGGTCGGTCCTGTGGCGCAGAAGCTCTATGATACACTCTACGGCATGCAAACCGGGACGGTTGCCGATGATATGGGCTGGACGTATCGGCTCCTGTAAGCGCTTTTCTCGACAAGTCCTGCAGAATACGTTACAATATCCCCAAGGAATTCAGACGAAAGGACGGTGCGCAGCATGAATATCGGTATGGTTATGATGATGTGCAAGACCGTCTTTGGTTTGTTCTGAGAGCTGCTCGAACAAATTTCCAAAGGCGGTCATGGGTGCGTTGTCCATGACCGCCTTTCTTTGTCTGACTGTGAAAAAATGAGGAGGAACCCCGATACCGATCAAAATACCGAACGGATTGCCGGCGAAAACATCTCCGTGAAGGAGGAGACGCGCACCGTGACACAGGACATCCGACCGCTGCAGATTCTGGTTTTGAACCCTGATGCCGGCGAAGATCGAAACGAAGACGCACGTCTATTCCACGTTTCACATCTGCTGGGGCGCACAGGCGGGACTCTATTATCATGATGGTATTCACAAGCACGACCTGTAGGAAAAGCTCTTCGGCGTGTTCCCGTACATGGTGGCACGTCGGAGTTCGATGTTCATGCGCGGCTTTGACGACACGTTGCTTTCTCGGCGACGATACCGCTCAATGATGGCAGTCTCGAAAGGTACGCCCTTGAACCGGGGTACGTGTAGCGTGACATCGCCGGAGGTCGTGGTGAGGTTGCGGTCATAGTGACCGCTGCGGTACCCTCCTCATTTTAACCCAGCGCCACGTCCAGCACCATCATCACGCTGAAGCCCACGGCAAAGAACACCGTACCGAGATTGGAATGCGCGCCCTGCGATAGTTCGGGGATCAGCTCTTCCACGACTACATAGAGCATCGCGCCAGCGGCGAAGCTCAGAAGATACGGCAACGCGGGAATGATGAACTGCGCGGCAAGGATCGTCAGCACCGCGCCGGCCGGCTCCACGATGCCGGAGAGCACGCCGCCGAGAAACGCGCGGCCTTTTTTCTGCCCCTCCGCGCGAAGCGGCATGGAGATGATCGCGCCCTCCGGGAAGTTCTGAATGGCGATGCCGATGGACAGGGTCAGCGCGCTCGCCGCCGTGATCTGTGTGCCGCCGGCAAGGAAGCCCACGTACATCACGCCGACGGCCATGCCCTCCGGAATATTGTGCAGCGTGACGGCCAGCACCATCATGGTCGTGCGGGCAAGCCTGCTTTTGGGGCCTTCGGCCTGTTCGCTGCCGACGTGCAGGTGGGGGATCAGATGGTCGAGCGCAAGCAGGAACAGCACGCCGAGCCAGAAGCCTGCAAACGCCGGGAAGAACGCGAGCTTTCCCAATGCTGCCGACTGCTCGATGGCCGGGATGAGAAGGCTCCAGATCGACGCGGCTACCATCACGCCTGCAGCAAAGCCCGCAAGCGAACGCTGGACCAGATCGCCGAGCGATTTTTTCATAAAGAACACACAGGCCGCACCGGCCGTCGTGCCGAGAAACGGGATCAGAATCCCGAGAACTGTCTGCATATGTCTGCCTCCGGGGGCTATTTGTTCCTTCTGTAGCCCGCCTCATCGCGGTATTCGGGGTGATTTTTCAGATACGGGTCCTTGTCGCCGCAGATGGTGTAGTCGCATTTGCAGCCGTTCGCGCAGGTGGTGGTGCGCACCAGCCTTGCGTGGATCAGCTCCATGGATGCAAAATCCACGTTGCAAAGAGCGGGCATGATGTCCGTGAGTCCGTGCTTGATGGCGAACTCCGCCGCCGGGCAGGCCGTGAATTCATAATAGATCGGCTTGTCCGGGTCGAAGGGCGCGACGTCCATTTCATAGTCGTGCCACTGGTCGCAGAGGGACTTCGCCCGCGTAAACGCCTTATACATGAGCTTCCTGAAAAACGGCTTGTTGCAGTCCACAAATTTCAGCTTGCGGAAGGAGGGGAGAATCAGATTTTCCTCCATCTCCTCGATCTCCCGGAACGACGTGACGGCTTTGCAGGCCGCATAATAGCTCAGAATGGCAATGCAGTCATAGGTGCCGCCTGCGCCGTTGTGGAAATTCTTTTTGCCGCCGAGGTCGGTGCGCCAGTCGGAAAGGAACTCCACATACTGCCGCTGCACCTTCTCCCACACCGCCTCCCGTTCTGCTTCTGGGTAGTGCAGCGCGATCTTTGCGAGAATTTCCTTTTTGCACGGCCTGGAATACAGCACGTGGCAGGTGCGGTCAAATTGTAATTCGCTGTCTTTCATCGTGTTTTCTCCCTTATTGCTTCAGAATCTCCGCGATTTTCGCGAAATCCTCCTTTGCTTCCCGGAAAACCGGCAGCATACAGTAGCAGTGCACCATTTTGGGGCGGGCAAACGCCGTATAGGGGACGTTCACGCGTTTGCACGCCGCTTCAAAATCGGGCAGCGCGCCGCCGGAGGAAAAGCCGCACGTGCTGACGTTCCCGCCGCCGTACAGCGCGATCATCCTCCGGCAGCCCAAACGCCTTTTTCGCGCCGGAGAGTCTGTTTTTATGCTTCGAGCGCGGACAGGACATCGTCCCAGGCATCCGGGAAGGTGCAGTACTCGATCAGCGTCAGCGCGCCGGTCGGGTCTTCGCCGGACGAGAGCGCGGCTTCGAACGCAGACTGGTCTTCCAGACGGTAGATCGCGCCCGCACCGCTTTCATCGTACAGCGCCGCAACGCCGCTGGATTCGAATGCCAGCCAGATCACGGGTTCTCCCTGCGTCCCGCCCGGCTCCGGGTCCATGATGTTGAACGCGGTCACGAGCCGTTTCGCCCGTTTTTCCGTCAGGACTTGTATTTCCCAGCCGCTTTCCGTGCGCGTATAGGCCGTGACCGTCCCGCCGGAGAGCGTGTCGTAGGGGGTGAAGGTGTACGGGTCGGTGGGAGCGGGTTCGTCCTCATCCAAGAAGTGCTCGGCATTCAGACCGCCGAAGCTGATGTGTGAGACTTCACCCGCTTCGACGCGGATCAGCATGAACAGGTCGCCGGACGTGAGCTCGTACAAGTCATACGGAATCTCCTGATCGTTCTCGATCATTGTTTCATGCGTCCACACGGCGTCCGGATACGCAGCCTCGACGGCCTCCTGCGGGCTGCCAATGCCGATGCCGGTATCCAGCGTCCAATCGCAGGGGCTTTGCGTCCAGACCTCGCTCAGCACCGAGCCGCTGCCATCGCGCATGCCGGTGTTCGTGAATCGCAGACGCAGATCATACTGCACATCCGCGCTGCCGGAGGTATTATAGAACCAGCAGACTTCCCACACGCCGTCCTCGCGCTGGATCTCTCCCGTGTTGCTGACGCTGTCCGGCTCGCCGAGCATGGCCTGCACGTCCTCACGCTTCATCCCCAGCCGCAGCCCGCCGATCTCCGTGCTGAGAATGCGTGCCGCGATCGGGTTGCTGTCTTCCCAGCCGCCGCTGGCCTCCGGTTCGCGCGGACTCTCGGTCGCCCCGACGGCGCTGTCTGTTTCCGCAGGCGCTTCCGCGGCGGGCGTTTCCGCCGCACTGGTGTCCGCGGTGGAGGCCGATTTGGTGCTGTTCGCGCTGCGCACGGCCAGCGGGATGGAGATGGCCAGCACCGCGCAGGCGGCCAGCGCCGCGATGGGCAGCCAGCGCTTTTTCCGCCGGATATCGGCGGCTTCCTCGATCATGGTGTCGCTCAAATCCCCGATGCAGCGGAACAGATCCTGTGTCGTCATACCGCGATCCCCTCCTTCAAAAGCGCGTCGCGCAGTCCCGCGCGCAGACGGAACAGCCGGGATTTGACCGTGTTTTCCGTCAGCCCGAACAGGCCCGACAAGCGCCGGACAGAGTCGCCGTAGTAATACCGGCGGACGAACAGCTGCCGGTTCTCGCGCGTCTGCGTGCGCAGATACGCCTCGATCGTCAGCGTGACGGCCTGCGCGTCGAGCCGCGCCTCGGGCCGTTCGCCGCCCGGCAGACAGTCGGAAAGCTCAGAAAGCAGCAGCTCCGTCTGCCCGCCGCCGCGCTTCTGCGCGCGGGCCGCTTCCCAGCGCGTAAAGGACAGATTGCGCGTGATGCGTCCGACAAACGCCCGCAGACAGCCGGGCCGCGTGGGCGGAATAGCATTCCACGTATGCAGCCACGTGTCGCTGACGCATTCCTCCGTGTCCTCATGGCTGTGCAGGATGTTGAAGGCAATGGAGCGGCAGTAGCCGCCGTATTTCTTCCCTGTCTCGGCAATGGCCCGCTCCTCGCGGGCGAAGTACAGATCAATGATCGTTTCGTCTTCCATGTCGAATCCTCCTCTGTCTGTCAAGACCGGATTTTTCCGCGTTGGTTGCGTGAATTTGGGTTGATTTTTTTGAGCTTCCGTGCTATGTTCTGTATGCAATTTGCATGAGATCGTGCATTCAAAGCGGGAGGAAAAATAAAAATGCAAGAGCCGCTGCAAAAACCTGCATTTTCAAAGCAGGCGCTGCTGCACTGCGCGGGCATTGTCGGCGCGGGGCTGCTGTATTCACTGGGCATCAACCTGTTCGTTGTCCCGACCGGGCTGTATACGGGCGGAATTATGGGCTTTGCGCAGCTGCTGCGCACGCTGTTCCTGCATCTGACAGGGCTGGAGCTGAAGATCGACATTGCAGGTATCATCAACTATGCAATCAACCTTCCGATTTTATGCATTGCGTGGAAACGGCTCGACCATCGCGTGGTGTTCAAAACGCTGCTGTCCGTCACGTCGACGACTGTTTTTATGTCCCTGCTCCCGCGCACGGACATTCTGCACGGCGATCAGCTGGCCGAATGTCTCATCGGCGGCATTCTCTGCGGCTGCGGCATCGGCATCACGCTCTGGATGGGCGGCACGACGGGCGGCATGGACGTGATCGGCATGATGCTCATCAAAAAGGGCTCGCATACGTCCATCGGCCATGTGAACCTGTTCTGGAACATGGCGCTCTATGCGATCTGCGCCGCCGCGTTCAACCTGTCCACGGCGATCTATTCGATCCTGTTCTCGTTCATCTCCACGACGGCAATGGACAAGCTGCATATGCAGAACATCAACGTCGAGGTCACGGTCGTGACCAAGATCCTGAGCCCGGAGATGGAGCACGAAATTCTCGTCGACCTCCACCGCGGCATTACGCGCTATGAGGGCATCGGCGAGTACACCGGTGAGCCGGTCCATATCTTCTATATTCTCGTCACGAAATACGAGATCAGCCACCTGCGCGCCATTGTCTGCAAACACGACCCCCACGCCTTCATCGTCGCCAAGGATGGCGCGGTCGTCTATGGGAATTATAAGAGGAAGCTGTAAACGCCCGCCGCTGCAGGGTTTCTGCAAATTTTAATATGTTTCACAAAAACCGGGCCGTGGTGGCCCGGTTTTTCTGGTTACAGCACACGCTCGACCGCGTGGTACAGGCTGCGGATGGCAAGCTCGTAGTCCGTCTCCTTGACGGCGATGATGATGTTCAGCTCACTCGATCCCTGGTCGATCATGCGGATATTGATGTTCGCGTCGGCAATCACGCGGAAGATGCGCGCGGCAGTGCCCTTGGCGTAGATCATGCCCTGGCCGACGACGGCGATGAGGGCCAGTCCGTCCTCCACGCTCACGTGGTCAGGCTGCAGCCGCTCCTGGATCTGCTGCAGGATCTCCTCACGCGCGGGAGCCAGCGCCTCGGTCGAGACGAGGATGGAGACGGTGTCGATGCCGGACGGGCAGTGCTCAAAGGAAATGCCATGCTCGGCGAAAATCTCCAGCAGCTTCGCCACGAAGCCGATCTCGCCGTTCATCATGGACTTTTCCACGTACACGCTGCTGAAGCCCTTGTGGCCTGCGATGCCGGTCACGACGCGCTTGTGCGCGTTGGACGGGAGCGAGGGGACGATGAACGTGCCGGGGTCAGACGGGCGGTTGGTGTTGCGGATGTTGATGGGGATGTTCGCCCGGCGGACGGGGAAGACCGCATCCTCATGCAGGACGGACGCGCCCATGTACGAAAGCTCACGCAGCTCACGATAGGTAATGTAGTCGATCACGTGCGGATGCTCGATGATGCGCGGGTCGGCGGACAGAACGCCGGAAACATCCGTCTAGTTTTCATACAGGCCAGCACCGACGGCACGGGCGACGACGGAGCCGGTCACGTCCGATCCGCCGCGCGAGAAGGTGTGCACCGTACCGTCTGGCATGGCCCCGTAGAAGCCGGGGATCACGGCGTGCTCCACGCTTACAAGCGCGTGCCCGATGGCGGTATTCGTCGCCTCCGGGTCGAACGAGCCGTCGGCCCGGAACAGGACCATCTGCGCCGCGTCGACAAAGCGGAAGCCAAGATACGCGGCCAGTAATTTGGAATTGAGATATTCGCCCCGGCTGGCCATGTAATCGCGCTGGGGACTCTGGCGCAGGTGCGCCTCAATGGCGGCAAAGTCCGGCTCCAGATTGGCACTCAGGCGCAGCGCGCCGATGATATCGGCAAAGCGCTGCCGGATCTCGTCCAGCACGGGCGCAAATTCCTGCCCGGCGCAGGCCGCGTCATAGCAGCGGTAAAGAAGATCGGTGACCTTTGTATCGCCGTCAAAGCGCTTGCCCGGCGCGGAGGCGACAACATAGCGGCGGGACGGATTTTCCCGGATGATCGCCGCAACCTTTTCAAACTGTGCGGCGGTCGCAAGCGAGCTGCCGCCGAATTTCACAACGATGGGATTCATGGAAAGCTCCTTTCAATGGAGATACTTGCATTATTTTCGCACAAAGTCCCCCGCCGCGTCAACCATGTTTTCACGGAAAACCGCTTTTTCGGCAAAAAATCTGCGCGCAGGAGAAAAACATCTGTCTTTTTGTCAAGAACGCACAAAGCCGCAGATCGGAAGAG
>OHAT01000601.1_pt1 | contig 35977 bp, 23 predicted proteins | sample 1577141 | NCBI WGS metagenome assembly OHAT01 (sample SAMEA3541578, study PRJEB24748) | human gut metagenome | biome: human gut; feature: human-associated habitat; material: faeces | place: China | collected 2012 | reverse complement strand
GGTCGAGGGCGTCGTCTATATAAGGTTGTAGCTTATCCACCGGACAATTCTCGTTCGGGTCCTGGTTTTCATACTGGCAGGAAAGACCGCAGTTCAACACGGGAAGCGGTTCAGCCCCAATATCTTCACTCAATAGGAAATATTCGAAAAAGCCCAGACCGTAGGACTGGAAATAATCGGGAAAAGCCTTGTGCTTAAATGTATAATTCCAACGGTTTTCATTCGACGGACGGTTCTCTACCGGCCCCACGGTATTTTTCCATTGGTAACGGGTAGCCAGTGAATTACCCTCTACAATACAACCGCCGGGAAAGCGGAAAACTCCCGGATTCAAATCGTAAAGCGCCTGAGCCAGATCCTTGCGAAGCCCGTTTTCGCGACCTTTCCATGTATCGGCAGGGAAAAGGGAGATGTGATCCATATCCACCGTACCCCGGTTTTTCAGCACGATGCGTAAACGGGAATGGGTATCTGTAAAAGGAGATGTCAGTCGGGCAGTAATCTTTTGCCATTCGTTTCCCCGTATTTTGATATCCTTTTTTAGCGGGTTCTCTCCTCCCCGGTTCACCAGCTCCACAGAGAGTGTCATCGGTTTGTCGTCCCGGCTACGCACATAGGCCGAAAAGCAATATTCCCTGCCCTCCTTCAATCCGATGCCACGGAAACCTTCGTTGTCCAGTCCGGCACGAAGCAAGCGGCCATCATTCGTAATAGATACATAATGTGGATTACGGTCGAAACAAGGCCTATCGGTTTTCACCTCTACCTGTCCGAAAGGCACCCATCCCACTAAAGGTTGCGGAAATTCAAAAGAGCGATTCTTGATAAGTTCAGCATACAGCCCACCATCGGCTCCAAAATTAATATCTTCAAAAAAGACACCATACATAGTAGACTGTATAGGAGCACCGAGACGCGAAGCATCGATCTCCAAACTCGCCACATCAACATCTCCGGTGGAAGGGACTCCGCTTCTCTCCTGTGTCCGATTCTTTTCTTGCCCATCGGCAACTAACTCTTTTTCTGTAAAAGCCCGGCCATTGAGCACAGGCAAAATTAACAATATTAACAGGACTTTTATCTTCCTCATATTTTTCATGATATTATTAAAACTGCCTCAAAAATAGGTATTTTGCTTCTGTCAATGTTCTATTAATAAATCAAAAAAGGAAAATTATCAGTCAAAAGAAGGAATTATACTGCCATTTCCTGTTTTTTTAAGCAGAAAAGTGGTATAACGAACCAATTCGTCCAAATATCAATGCAACAACCGATACCCGAAATAAAAATACGATCAAAAATCGATGCATTGATTTATTCAAGAATCAATACAGCGGTTTATTATCGATGAAAAACAAAACAGCGATGATACGAAAAGTAAAAATGAAAGATGCATTGCAATTGAATAATTTGCCAATTTGCCAATATGCCAATGTGCCAATTGGCTGTGCTACCATTCCGCGCAGCTAATTGACACATTGGCGCATTGGCATATTGGCAAATTATCTAATTATTTATCAATACTTAAAGTCTGTCGGCTTCACATAGATACGATATTCCTTAATCATTCCCGGATACCCTTTTTCGGCACGGGGCAGATAACGGAAACCTGTGAGCGTTTGCTCTTTATCCAAATCGATAACCAGTTGATGAGGATAGGCCACATTATCCACTGTCATCCAGAAAGTAGATTCCTGAAGATCGAAAATTTTATCGGCCGTACGATTTCCACTGCGGGTTTCTTCACTGTCGGCATACCGGATTTTCCAATGCTCGCGGGAAACCGGTTTACCATCATCACCCAAGACATCGAACTCTGCAATAGCGGCTATATTATCCTCGGCCTGTGGAGAAAGAGCTTCCAGACAGAAATAACGTCCTTTCACCGGATTGGCAAAACGTACCTCCTGCCAGCCGTTACCCGGAATGAAAGCACCTTTATGAGCGGGAGTTTCGGCTGAAAGATTCAAATGTTCACCCTCTTTGCAGTGAGTTTCGGGAGCTTTTTCGCGCAGTACATCGAGAATTGGCTTCTTCAATCCCTTTACCATAGCTTTCTCAGGACCTTTCAAGTCGAGAACGATAATCTCATTCACTCCCTTTTTCAGCCAGCAACCCGGCATAAAGAGCGTCTGCTGCGGACCGATTTCCCAAAAACGCCCCATCGCATGGCCGTTCACCCACACCATACCTTTGCCCCAGGTACTCATATCGAGGAACGTATCATCCGTTTTCGAAAGTTTGAAAGTCGCTTTATAGTAAGCGGGCATCGTCTGCTTGCCACCCGAAACGTACTGCTTATTGCTCGCAAAAGCATAATCGACCGGCAGATTATACACCTGCCAATTCTTTACTATTTGCTTATTACCGTCCGTAGCCGCCAGCACCACACTCTCCGTGATACCTTTACGGTCGTGAATGGACTTATCGAAATTAACACGTCCCATAGCTTCTACCAGAATATCGAGCTGGGTACCCTTTTTCAAAGCAGGCAATGTAACGGTAAATTCTCCTTTCCGGCGATCCAGACGCGCCAACAGGGTATTGTTGGCAAAGACTTGCGCCCAATCGTGCACTTCGGTGATTTCGAGCACTGTTCCGGCTTTTACATCCTGTGGCAAAACAGTGCGGTAGAGGATACTTCCCCAACCCTGATCGAATTGTTCCATCGGCTGAATATCTGTTGCCTGTTTTGCTACGGGCAGATTGCTGAATAAAGGAGCCACCTGCGTGAATTTGATCTCTGGAATTTCCATTACCGGCAGAGCTTCGGGAATAGTCGGCAAAGACTGTCCGGCAGGCAGATAACCCTTCAATAAATCACGAAGCAGGAAATATTTCTCAGTAGCCCATCCGGCTTCACTAATCGGGGCATCATAATCATAAGAGCTGCACATGGCAGAATAGGCAGGATTATTGGCTCCTCCCCAGTGTCCGAACGTGGTACCTCCATGAGTCATATACAGGCTGAACGAAATATTACGGTCGAGCATATCTTTCAATCCCTGCACCATATCCTTGGCCGGACGTGTTTCGTGTTTACGCCCCCAATGATCGAACCATCCGCTCCAAAACTCGCTGCACATCAACGGCGTTTCCGGACGCAGTTCCTTTAGTTTCTTAAATTGCTGGTCTATGTTGGCTCCTGTTCCGAAGTTGACCGTCCACAGCAAATCATCCAAAGCATTGTTGGTGAAATTACTGCTCCAATCGCACTGAAACAAAGGTACTTCCGTGAAACCGGCACCACGCACCATATCGCGAATGGCAGAAACGTAAGGCTTATCCGTGCCATACGAACCGTATTCATTCTCTACCTGCACCATGATAATATTACCGCCACGAGTAATCTGCAAAGGGACAAGCTGTTCACCCACCTTTTTCATAAAGATTCCCACGCGCTCCATATAATAAGGGTCGAGCGTACGCAAAGCAATGTCTTTTTTCTTCAACAACCACCACGGCAGTCCACCCATCTCCCACTCCGCACACACATAGGGGCCGGGACGCACTATGACATACATTCCATGTTTCTGTGCCAGACGACAGAAAGCAGCTATATCGTTCTGACCGGTAAAATCGAATTGTCCCTCTTCCTGTTCATGAATATTCCAAAATACATACAAGCAAATAGTATTCATCCCTAATGCTTTACACATTTTGATCCTATGCTCCCAATAAGGTTGTGGAATACGTGTATAATGCAGCTCGGCCGCTTTTACAATGAAAGGTTCTCCATTCAGTAAAAAAGTCTTTTTTCCGACTTCAAAAGTTTTAAATTGCTGAGCCTGTCCCGGAAGTGCCAGGCATGTACAAAACAGTAACAGATAAATAATTTTGTTCTTCATGTTTATTTCATTCTTTATTCTGCTACAAAATTAAAGCAATATGATAAAACCAAGGGTATAATTATAAGTCAAAAAAGATACAATTATCAGTCATTTTATCTTTTTCCCATAGAATTGTTTATAAAACAACCAACAAAATCTTCGTTCTCTTTGTTATATTAAAAGTAATCCATTAAAATATCTAAAATTATGGAAGAGAAAAAACTAACATCTGCCAACGGTCGTCCCATTGCCGACAACCAGAATTCACAGACAGCAGGCCCTCGTGGCCCGATCACCTTGCAAGATCCGTGGTTAATTGAAAAACTGGCTCATTTCGATCGGGAAGTAATCCCCGAAAGACGTATGCATGCCAAAGGTTCCGGTGCTTACGGAACATTTACCGTCACACATGACATTACAAAGTATACTCGTGCAGCCATTTTCAGTGAAGTCGGAAAAAAGACAGAATGTTTTGTACGTTTCTCTACCGTAGCCGGAGAACGCGGAGCGGCCGATGCAGAAAGAGATATCCGAGGTTTTGCCATGAAATTTTATACAGAAGAAGGAAATTGGGACCTGGTAGGAAACAACACCCCCGTATTCTTTCTTCGTGACCCGCTAAAATTTCCCGACCTAAACCATGCCATTAAACGCGATCCGAAAACAAATATGCGTAGCCCTAACAGTAATTGGGATTTCTGGACACTGCTTCCCGAAGCATTGCATCAAGTCACCATCACCATGAGCCCGCGCGGTATTCCTTATTCTTACCGTCATATGCACGGATTCGGCAGCCACACTTACAGTTTCTATAATGCAGAGAACAAACGTACCTGGGTAAAATTCCACCTTCGTACCTTGCAAGGTATTAAAAATCTGACAGATCAGGAAGCAGAGGCGATCGTAGCTAAAGACCGTGAATCTCACCAACGAGACCTTTTCGAAAGTATCGAGAAAGGTGATTTCCCGAAATGGCTGTTCCAAATCCAAATAATGACGGAGGAGGAAGCTGATAATTATCGTATCAATCCATTCGACTTGACAAAAGTATGGCCACATAAAGACTTTCCTTTGCAAGACGTAGGTATACTCGAACTGAACCGCAATCCAGAGAACTACTTTGCCGAAGTGGAACAATCCGCATTCAACCCGATGAATATCGTAGAAGGAATAGGCTTCTCTCCGGACAAAATGTTACAAGGACGTCTCTTCTCCTATGGAGATGCCCAGCGTTATCGTCTCGGCGTGAATTCCGAACAGATACCGGTGAACAAACCACGCTGTCCGTTCCACGCTTACCATCGTGATGGATCGATGCGGGTAGATGGCAATTATGGCGCAACCAAAGGTTATGAACCCAATAGTTACGGTGAATGGAAAGATTCTCCGGAAAAGAAAGAACCGCCCTTGAAAGTTCACGGTGACATCTATAACTATAACGAACGGGAATATGACGATGATTACTACAGTCAACCGGGCGACCTTTTCCGATTGATGCCGGCAGACGAACAGCAATTACTCTTCGAAAACACGGCTCGTGCCATGGGTGATTCCGAACTATTCATCAAGCAACGCCATGTACGCAACTGCTATAAGGCCGATCCTGCTTATGGCACAGGTGTTGCCAAAGCATTAGGCATCAACTTGGAAGAAGCTTTGAAAGCCGACAGATAAAGTCAAAATTAAAGTGTATACTCTTGTCATACAAAAGTATACACTTTTGTATAGTAAAACTATATACTCTTACCATATAAGAGTATATAGTTTTAAATTATAAAGCTTTCCACAATTTCTGGAAGTCTTTGTATTTACCGTAACACACCAGTTCATCCCCTTCCTGTATCTTATCATTCTCCGGTAATTCATTTACAATCTTACTATCAGTCAACGATATACCAAGACAATTTTCTATTTTTTCCGCACGCTTCAAGCCTATGATCTTCAAATGAAACTCTTCGTTCAGCTTCAACTCATTCACAAAATAGCCGATAAATTTTTCCGGAACACGGAACTTGACGATATAATACTCTGCATCTATCCGGAAAACTTCCATGGAAGTACCAAAATCAAACAGACGAACCAAGCTACGGGCCGCATCTTCTTCCGGTGTCAGAATCTTATCCAAACTGAAAGCTTCCAGAACTGCTTTATGTACATTATCAATGGCGCGCGCATAGATATGCTGCACTTTTTTTTGCTTCAACAAAGCCACCACGCGAATAGAAGCACCAAAATTTTCACCAATCGCCACAATCACCACATCCACACTGTTCAATGGAAGTACACTCAATGACTGCTCGTCCGTAGCATCGATCACAAAAGCCGTAGCCACTTTATCCTTAATGCTGTCTACACGACTCTCACTAATATCCGCCCCTATCACTTCATGCCCCAAAGCAGAAAATTCTTCTGCCAACACATGCCCATAATTTCCTAAGCCAATAATAATGTATTTCATATCCTCCTATTTTTTCAATTAACCACTGCCTTCGTCTGCACATGACGTTTTTCCCATTATTGCGCAGCCAATCGGCACATTGGCATATTAGTTAATTATTATATCATCACTCGGATAACGATATTTCGTATTCTTTTTCTGTTTCACAATTCCTAACATCAAGGTTATCAACCCTACACGCCCCACAAACATCAACAAAGCCACCAACAATTTGCTTTCATCGCGAAGCAGAGGAGTAGCGTTCAAACTCGAACCAACCGTACTTAGCGCAGACACACACTCAAACGTAAGTGTCATGACCGACATTTTCGGTTCTAATATACTCAATACGAAAATAAACAAGAACAATACCCCGAGAGACATCACCACCGTTGCATTGGAACGCCGGATAGAATCGTGGGAAAGTTCGCGCCCGAACACCTCGACACGTTCCGTTCCGCGTAGAACAGCTATTAAATTGAGAACCACAACTGCAAAAGCGTTCACCTTGACACCGCCGGCAGTGGATTGAGCCGCACCGCCAATCCACATTAGAAATATATAAATCAATATAGTCTGCACACTCAAGCTCGTTAAGTCCACACTACTGAATCCTGCTGTTCGCGGACAAGTGGCATTGAAAAAAGCCTGTGTCCATTTGTCGGCTACGGACATTCCGGCAAAAGAACCGTTCCATTCGAAAGCAGCAACCGCCAATGTGCCCAATACTAACAATAATAAAGTCACAATCAGCACAATCTTCGTATTCAGGTTGTACAAATGTTGTTTTTTATGCCTGTCAAGCTTCAGAGTACGCACAAATTTCCAGAAACGACGTAAATGATAGAGTACTATATCTTTGAAATTCACCAGAATAGGAAATCCGATTCCTCCTAAAATAATCAATAAAGAAACTGAAATATAAAGAGAATTGTGCCCGGTCATCACCATCGGATTGCCTAAATTTCCGGGAAGCGTAGAAAAGCCCGCATTACAAAAAGCGGAAATGGAATGAAAAGCCGAGAATGCCAGTTCTTCCTCCAGACTCATCCCCAACGTGCCGTGTATACCCAGCCAGATAGATACCATTCCTGCACCTTCTATCACCATGGTAAAACCTAAAATATAAAGTAAAGTAGACAGTAAAGATCCCAGAGAATTGGAACTTACCATATCACGCACTACCAATTGATTATACAACGAGGTATTTCCCATGAAGAACATCGCAAAGAAACTGGTCAATGTCATGACTCCCAAACCTCCGACCTGAATCAAGAGAATAATGACCGTCAGCCCCATCGGCGTAAACGTTGCCGATACATCCACGGGCACTAAGCCTGTTACACATACGGCGCTTGTCGAAGTAAACAAGGCATCCACCCACGACAATACGACCCCTTCTACTGTGCAACGAGGCAATAACAACAATCCCGTACCAATCAGAATTATTACGAAGAAACTCACTGCAAGAATCAATGACGGATTGGTTCTCCGCCCCAGCAAACGTACCAGTCCGTTTGATAAATTAAGAAAAGAAAAAAGAAGCAAAAGAGGAATATGATAAAGTTTGCTACCCAAAAAATCCCATACATACAAAATGGCTCCCTCTTCATCGGGACGATGGAATATAACGGGAACTAACGTCAGATAAAGTAGCCAACTCAATATCCACGCCAACTTCCGGAAGTTTTTCTTTGTTCCTTTATATTCAAGAAAAATATGTAATGTAACATCTATCAGGAAGATGATCCATACCGCTTTATACAAAATTTTCAGATGCGAAATATCGGTTGCAGAAAGAGGAAAACCATGTTCATAAACCACACCCACAATCAAAAGTAAAGAAGCCATGTAAGTAAGAACCGCCATCATCCTAAACAAAACACGTACATAGGGTTGTAGTAGTTTATTTTGATACAGTAGTATTTTATGATAAATCTTCATAATCAATAATGTGTTAATGTGCCAACATACCCATATACCAACCGGCTATGCAAAATAATGTACCCATGCATTCACTTTCCAATTCGTGCACAATTAAGTTATCCCATGGAATCCGGGGCATTAACAGATTGCCGCATTGACACATTATTTCAGTTGCAAACTTAAACAAAATAACAATTAATTCTATTCTTTGTTGCGTATTTAATCACCGTATTAAAAATTATGTTTATTTTTGGCAACTAAAATATCAAAAACCACAATATTATGAGTAATAAAACTAAAAGGTATATACTACCCGAAGATGAAATTCCACGCTATTGGTACAACATTCAGGCTGACATGGTAACCAAACCGATGCCTCCCTTACATCCCGGTACCAAACAACCTCTGAAAGCCGAAGATCTTTACCCGATATTTGCAGAAGAACTCTGCCGCCAGGAATTAAACCAGACAGATAAATGGATCGAGATTCCCGAGGAAGTGCGCGAAATGTACAAATATTATCGCAGTACTCCTTTGGTACGCGCTTACGGACTGGAGAAAGCACTGGGTACTCCGGCACATATTTATTTCAAGAACGAAAGTGTAAGCCCGATGGGATCACACAAACTGAATTCTGCCATTCCGCAAGCTTATTACTGCAAAAAAGAAGGTGTAACAAACGTTACAACAGAAACCGGAGCCGGACAATGGGGGGCGTCACTGGCATATGCCGCTAAACTTTTCGGACTGGAAGCGGCCGTATATCAAGTAAAGATCAGCTATGAGCAAAAGCCATACCGCCGCAGTATTATGCAGACATTCGGCGCACAGGTTACCCCTTCCCCCTCCATGTCTACCCGCGCAGGAAAAGATATACTGACTGCCCATCCGAATTATCAAGGTTCATTAGGTACCGCCATTTCCGAAGCGATCGAGCTGGCACAAACAACTCCGAACTGCAAGTATACCCTCGGTTCGGTGCTCAGTCATGTGGCTTTACATCAAACCGTCATCGGACTGGAAGCTGAAAAGCAGATGGAGATGGCCGGAGAATACCCCGACATGGTGATTGCCTGTTTTGGAGGCGGTTCCAACTTCGGCGGAATTTCTTTCCCCTTTATACGTCACAACATCCTTGAAGGAAAAAAGACACGTTTTATCGCAGCAGAGCCGGCTTCTTGTCCGAAACTGACACGCGGAAAATTCCAATACGACTTTGGAGATGAAGCAGGGTATACCCCCTTATTGCCCATGTTCACTTTAGGCCACAATTTTGCTCCGGCAAATATTCATGCAGGCGGCCTTCGCTATCATGGTGCAGGTGTCATCGTTTCTCAGTTGTTGAAAGACGGACTAATGGAAGCGGTAGATATCAAGCAGCTCGAATCCTTCGAAGCCGGTTGCCTTTTCGCACAGGCCGAAGGTATCATTCCCGCTCCCGAATCGTGCCATGCCATTGCCGCCACCATCCGTGAAGCCAATAAATGTAAGGAGACGGGAGAAGAGAAAGTGATCTTATTCAATCTTTCCGGTCACGGCCTCATCGATATGGCATCGTATGATAAATACCTGGCAGGAGACTTGATGAACTACTCGCTCAGTGACGAGGATATTCAAAAGAATCTGGATGAAATAGGTAATCTGGCGTAAAGTTTTCAATTATCACTCTATTTATAATCCCCTCTCTTGCCATCGACAAAGCGAGAAAGGGGATTCATATTTTCACATGAATATCCGTACACCCCAGTGGAGTACCTGTATCTTTCCCACATATCACAGGTTTCAAATTCCTTGCCGATCCGTGGCATAACCAAAATTTCTTCTTGGTCTGCATGAAAGAAACATTTATGGGTTACTCCTTGTTGTATCAACGGGAATTTATCTATCTTTGTAAACCAAACCAAGTGCTTGAAAAAGCTATGATAAACCCCATTAAAGAAGGAACGGATCAATGAAAAAGGATACCTTATCCCATACATCGCCGATGGAAGGACACTCGTTAAAGTCGGAGTCAACTTCTCACAAAAAGAACGTAATATAGAACATTGGATTATAGAATAAAAAAAGAAACTTCATGAAATATATCGGAGCACATGTCAGTGCATCGGGTGGTGTAGAAAGCGCTCCCGTCAATGCACACAAAATAGGCGCAAATGCCTTTGCACTTTTCACTAAGAACCAACGCCAATGGGTAAGTAAGCCATTGACGGAAGAGAGTATACGACTTTTTAAAGAGAACTGCGCCAAGTATGATTTCCAACCGGAATACATCCTTCCGCACGACAGTTACCTGATCAACCTCGGACATCCGGAACCGGAGGGATTGGAGAAAAGCCGCGCTGCCTTTTTGGACGAAATGCAGCGTTGCGAACAGTTAGGACTGAAATTGTTAAATTTCCATCCCGGCAGTCATCTGAACAAAATTTCTGTAGAAGATTGCCTTAGCCTCATCGCGGAAAGTATCAACATCACTTTAGAAAAAACGAAAGAGGTGACGGCAGTCATCGAGAACACCGCCGGGCAAGGCAGTAACCTCGGTAATGAGTTCTGGCATTTAAAGTACATCATCGACCGTGTGGAAGATAAAACCCGCGTAGGGGTCTGCTTGGATACCTGCCATACTTTTACCGCCGGCTATGACCTGTTGGAAGATTATGAAAAGGTTTTCAATGAGTTTGAAGAAGTGGTCGGCTTTCAATATCTTCGCGCCATGCACCTCAATGACTCGAAGAAAGCATTGGGTAGCCGCGTGGACCGCCACGACAGCATCGGAAAAGGTTTTATCGGATTCCCTTTCTTTGAGAAATTGATGCGTGACCCACGTTTCGACAATATGCCGCTTATACTTGAGACGATAGACGAAACACTATGGCCGCAGGAAATCGCATGGTTAAGAGAGCAGTCGGAATCCAAATAGAGTTTCATTCGACAAATGTACAATTGCAAAAGGAATAACTCGAAAACCCAATGCGATGTAACCGGCAGTGGAATGAAATGCAATTGATAGTAGAAACGCAATCGGATTAAGAAAAAGACGTAGCAGCTTCTCGCAAAAGACTTCCGTCTTTCCCTAAAAGATGTAGCAAGTTAAGAAAAAGAATGTAGCATCTTTTTTTAAAATCTGCTACATCTTTTCTTTTATAGTTTAAAATTACCTTTATAACAGTCGGTATCCAACATATTCTTCCCGTCTTCACCACCTTCACCTTTTTTGCTCAATCCCTTTATTCATCGGGCAGACAAAGTGAAACCCCGCTAAAAAGAAACGACGCGGCATGTCAACAACCGTAAGCAGGATGCTTACTTCCTCCGAGCACTATCCATACAGTGTGAATGCACCGTTCTTAGAAGAACTTTGCACGGTGCACAAAAGACCGAGTGCCCCTTCACTCTGTATATCCGATGAATAAGGGAATTGAGCAAAAAAGGTGAAGGCGGTGAAAGGGGTAAATTCTCAGTGGTATTTTAATAAAAAACACACTATTCCATCTATTTACGTGCAGCCACAGCCAAGAATATGCCAAGCACTACCCCTAACAGAGCAGCAAACAACACACGAGCATCACCGGGCAATAAAAACGTAATCGTATGGGCAGGAAACCAGAAAAAAGGAATGGTTTTCTTAAACACGAATCCCCATTGCACTTTCCAATTCAACCCCTGCAATATTTTTCCCATAGGGATGGGAGTAAAGAAACCTTTCAACGTCCCTCCGGTAGCCAAAATATGGGTATCGGTAACCTTGTGCAATGTCATAAATACCGGCCCGAAAATAGTATTCATAGTCACAGAAATGGCCAATGCAAGTAATACCTTATCCAATGAAAAAGGACCGGACATAATACCGGAAGCATCCTGAACTCCCAAATAGGAAGCAAATGCGGGAACTCCCGTCGAGAAAACCACAAAAGCCATGTTTATCCCCAACCCAAGCAAGCCCCAGACAAAGGCACGCGGCAGAATGCCGAAACCGGAACGATGATAAACACCGGTGCTGATACGCAAACCGATAACTTCGCCCAAAGTGGAGAGAATGGCAAACTTGATAAAACTCATCACCATGCCGTGGGAGGCATTGAACTGCTTATAAGCATCATATACTGCATCACTCAAGAAAAAAGGGAGGAAACAGACAAGCACGCAGAGAAAGAAAAGATAATCGTGTTTTTTCATCTCAGTAGGTGTTATTTTTAAGTATGGCTGCAAATATAGACAAAAGAAATAGAAAACAAAGAATTATTAGTAAAAAGCATCGAAATAGCCTATAACTATTACAGTTTTGCTCACCATTCAAGCCTTTTCAATAAATATTTGCCATACTAACCAATGGTTCGTATAACTTTTCAATATCCTGTGCATCCATTTCTATCTGCACCTGATCACCCGGAATCAACCGTATTCCATCCGGTTTCAGATCCTTTCGGTCACGGTGTACATTGATGATGATACAGCGTTCGGGTAACCGTAATTCATCAACCTCTTTGCCATCCAGATAGGAACCGGTCATGATTTCAACGGAAAGAGTATAGCGTTTCTGCTTCTGAAAATCCGGAGTATGAATCATATCATCGTAAAGAGTGACGTTGAAAGGCTGTATCTGAAGCAATTCCGTAAAATAGTAAGTCAATCCGCCCACCACCACAGAAGGATAAAACACTTCGAAATGTCCGGTGATTTCAGTGATTAAGACAATAGCCGTCAATGGCGTCCGGATAACGGCCACCAAGAAAGCGGACATACAAATCAGCATCACATAGCTCACATTCTCCTGTGCGATGAAACCTCTCTGCACCAATATCAAAGCGATCACTTGCCCGAACAATCCTCCAGTAACCAAAGTAGGAATGAAATTTCCTCCCGGCAATCCGGAAGAAACGGAAAGTGCTGTAAACACAAAATGAAGCATCATCATAGCTACCACCCACATTATTTGGATGCTGCCATTACCGGAAGCCTGTTCCAGCAAAAACTGCTCTCCTCCCCCCGTCAGATTTACCTGTACCAGCGAGATAGAGTAAGCTACTACCAGCAAATAGAGCATCTTCATATATGCCGGATGCTTTACACCGGTATAAACTTGCTTAAAATACAAGGTCACTTCAGAATAGAACTTCCCAAAAAGAGAAATCACCACCGCCAGCAATAAAAACAGTTTCAATTGGGAAAGAAAAGGGAGCAACGGCTCAATGGCATCTATCAGATGGTAGGGATTGACAGGAAACAGCCAACTGGCCACCCCTCCTGCCACAACACCCGCAAGCAATGTAGTGATGGCAGTTTTTGGCGCATCAAAACGCTCAATAGACTCGATAACCAATAATGATGAGGCCAACGGAGCTGCAAAAGCGGCTGCCAGCCCGGCTCCTGCCCCGGCAGCAAGAAGCTGTTTACGCTCTCCCGAAAGTACCCTTGTCCATTTGGAAACAAGACACCCCACATAAGAACCGATCTGCACCGATGGTCCTTCACGCCCCAAGGACAAACCGGCTGTAAGTGCAAGTACACCGCCCGCAAATTTGGAGACCATCTCGATGAAAGGATGTTTATAGGAAATACGGCCGTTAATCACTCCGCGTGTCTGCGGAATACCTCCCCCGGTAATAAGCGGCATTTTGCCGACCAGCCAGGCGACAAAAATAAGAATACCCCACAATGCCAAAAACAACGGAATATGCCAATACCAACGAGGGTGAGCATCGAAAAAAGTACGCCGGGTATCAAAAAAGAACTGTAACAGATAATGATAGGGTACGGCCACAAGTCCCGTCAGTAATCCCACAAAGATACTGACGAAATACAATCTGGCATCAATCAGTTTTAATTTCCAAACATGCCATCCTCTGACTCCTTTCAAGCTTTTCCAACGTGCGAACATACCCCGATATATGTTTTGGGGGTATAACAACCAAATAGCCGGAGATGTTTGTGAGGATTACCAAAACTTATTATGTTCGGGGCTGTATTCAAAACCGGCAGCTTTCAGCCGGCCGATAATATCGTCTTTATCAATGTGCAGATCATCACACAGTTCATCCAATGAAGAATAATGATCACGAAGTTTCATATTGACAACGCTGAACAGCATCATCGGGTCTTTAGGTAATTCCATATCAAAACGCTATTTTACAATCGGGCACAAAGATACAGTTTTTCAGAATAAATGGATATGTATACCATGAAGTTTTAACAGCGCATTTCTCACTGCCATCCGCAGCACTCTGCTTATCCGTTCATCTCTAACAAATGAATCAATGCCACACGCTGAATGGAAAAGGTGTTCCCCGCTTTCTGAACATATTTCAACAACTCCATCCCCTCCTGCCGGAGCTTGGATTTCTGTAAAAGATGATCGGCATCCGCTTCATCGGACATTTTCAACAAAGTCATGGCAGCCAGCTCTATCTTCCCCATTCTATCAGGATCACCTTCGTATTGCTCAATCAGTTCCTGCATATCCATACCTATCAGTTGTTCCGCAGAAAAGCCCAATATCTGTCCGGTCAGACAATCATACTCCACCCACTCCTGCTGACGGATTTTCTTTTTATTCAGTATCGCATTGGCTATCAGCGAAATAATCTCCTGAATCATACGTAACAGATAATCTTGTTTAATCATAACTTATTGTTTTCAAAAGTATTGCGTCCGGATTATAGCTCCCCGAATCTCCTCCGTTCTTTCCATGTCACCTCAAAATATATAAACCGAAAATACTGGAAAAGATGACTACAAAACTAATGAATATTTTCGGAATATCTCTGATAATAAGATGAGTTATGATTCTCCTACAAGCTCATCTGGATTCTTCCGGATGATCGATTTGCTCGATCTTTAATGCCACTTTTTCGATAATCCTGCTCAGTTCCTCTTCCAATGGAATAACATTGAAATCTTCCCAAAAACATTCATCGTATTTGAAATTCATGTCCGAAAAAACCGCATGAGTAGGTATCCGCTCGGTACGGGAAAAACGAACGACATGCTCTGTATCCACTCTGCAAGTCACCATCTCAAACCAAGTATGCAGTGTAGGGTTACTGAATAATACACGCTTCTTCTTCATTTTGAAATACAGATCGCCGCGAATATGATGGATATAATACGTTCCGTTCCATGGCTTATAAGAGATGATATATACTACCTTCTGGGTAGTCAAGTTTACATTCTGCGCTTGCCGGATAACAAAAATCCGCGTAGCCCTCTTTATATATCGAGGTTGTACTTCAATACAGGCCTTCAGCAATGCACCATTTTCCGAATCGATATACAACTCGCCACAATAGAGCGGTTCTTTGACTCCCGGCTTTTGCCCGAAGCAGACTACATTGACACAACGATCGTCCAAAAACGTAATACCGCCGGAAGTATATACATATGGGTTATCCTCCGAATCGACCGACAGAAAATCGGGTAAATCCTTCATCACATCAAGTTGCAGGCAAGCCTGGATACCTGCCCGTATTTTAGCTATCAAACTGTCGGTATTTTCCCGGTTATTCATCCGGTTCATCTTCAACAATTTCACTTGGTCCGGCATCTCGGAGTCCAACAAAGAACTTTTATATACTTTGAAAACTGCTTCCGTCAAGCTTTGAAATTTACCTTTCAATTGAACTCCTTCCCGATAGAACGTTGTCAGATAGACAGGATTCAACGAATAATTTTCTTTCCGGCACTCGATCATTTCCCGTAACAGCTTTCCGGGTTCTACCAACCGAATCAGAAGTTCCTGTAAAGGAACAACCTTCGGTTCCAGACTTAGTATGTTATCACGGCCAACCAAAACAGCCGCTTCAACATCCTGTGCTACATATCCCAGATGAGAAAAGGAAAGAGTACAATGTCTTAAAGAATCCGGCAGATGAAGCCGGAACCCGCCATCTTTATTCGTAACATTTCCCATTGAAGTTCCCTGAATAGCGACAGATGCATTTACGATAGACTCTCCCGTCTCTTTGTCTCGCAATCTACCGGAAACCGTAAAATAGGCCGGATAAGACAGTCCGGTTTCTTTCTCTATTTCAGTTCTTCTGCCATCGGCATGTAAAATAAGGATATGCTGCCCTATCACCTTAAGTTCCAACGTTTTATTGCCTATTATCCCATAAATGGCCTGTCGAACCGTACACTCTTTACCCTTTATCCTTACCACGGCATCATTGTTCACAATTTTACTATCGTAAACAAAAAGGTATCCGGAACATTCCGAAACCTTGCCTAATAAAGCATATACCGTACCTTTCATCTTAGGCAACCTGATGAGGCGATCAAGCACATCGTCTCCGTCTGCTCTCAGCGTACCGGCAGCAATGAGAAACAATCCCAAGAAGAACATAAAGAGACGGCAGTATTTCATAATTCTATATTTAAGAAACCGTTATTTGCCTATTATTTAGAGAGATCATCATCCAGCCTTATTAAAGATATTATTATCCGAAATGATTTAAAGAATTCTCATTCGGACAGTATCAATTTGCCGTCCTCGCGCGAACACTTCAAGCCCAATGCATAGCAGATCAATTCAGCAACCATTTCGGGAGAACTGTCCGAAAATTCAATAGTCAGTCTCCGTCGGTTTAAAGCTGGAGAGCCGACCTGTAACCGTAATGCGGAATTTTCATCATTCACCACCCGCAAAATATCTTCCAGACATTCATCCTTAAAACGTATATTTCTTGTATAACGTCCGGACTCGCCAGACTCCCGGGTATCACTCAGTTGCAACCGCTCTTCCTGCAATGTAACTGTCTTCCCGGCATCTACCAGTACACTGTGTCCTCCCTGCTTCATCGAAACCCTTACCCTGCCCCGTCGCACAGACAGGCAGAAAAGACCTTTTTCGTTACTGCGGACATTAAAAGCCGTACCCAACACTTCGATCCGCACTTTCTCTGTTTCGATCAGGAAAGTCTGTTCATATTTTCTGGTCACATCAAAAAAAGCTTCTCCACGGAGATTTACTTCCCGCTTATCCGCAGCAAAGTGTTCGGGATATTTCAGAGTACTTTGTTGTCCTAAATAGACAATAGAACCGTCTTCAAGAGTTGTAACCAAAGTAGATGCTTCGCGATTTTCCTGTATCACCAAATTCAAGCCGGTATGCCTGTTTCCCGGTGCAATCCACAGAACCGATGCCAAGCAGACAGCCCCTATAAACACAGCCGCAGCCACCCTTCCCCATTTCAAGAAAAGCCTACGATGTATCGTCTCTTCTCCGGTGGCCGGAAGCAGATTATCTTGGTTCAAGCGGCTATATAAACGTTTCCACGCTACATCCGTCCTTGTACTATTTTTGTTCACTTCAATCATTTCGCTAAAATATAATTATCGATTTCTTTTCGTAAAGTACAGAGTGCTTTCGTCATCTCCGCCTCCACTGTCTTCACTGAAAGGGAGAGAGCCAGGGCAATCTCGGCATACTTTTTACCTTCCATACGATGCATCTCAAATATACGAAGCCGGCGTCCGGGGAGTTTGTCAAGCGTATGCCGAATCAGTGCCTGCAATTCTTCATACTCCAAATCCCGTTGGGGATCCGTTCCCTGCCCGAAAGTATCGGTAACCAGTACGTATTCGCGATGCCGCTCTTCAACTTCTTTATGGCGGCAATACTGAAGCGCTTCATTGCACACTGCTTTGTACAGATAACTTTTAATTGACCGGAATATCTGTAATTTTTCCCGATCCTTCCAAAATAGATAGAATAGTTCTCCTACTATCTCCTCTGCCGTCTCCATTTCACCCGTAATGCCTGCTGCATACCAGCAAAGAGGAGAATAATAACGTCTGAAAACATTCTCAAACGCTTTTATATCACCCTCTTTTATCTTAGCCAGTATGAACAGTTCATTCAGCATATACCGGAATTATTGTGTTGGTATCAAATATAAGAAAAACTATCTGAAATCTAATGAGATTGCTTCTTCAATTTATCTACGGCATGTTCTAAAGACTCGGTAGGTTCAATAATATTATACTCTTTCCAGAAGTCTTCATTCCAATATTCGTTTACCAGGTCATAAAACACCTGTTTCTCTTTAAAAGCATTCTTATTGGAAATAGCCGTAAAGCCATCCTCTTGCCGGTCCGTCACCACCATTTCGGAAAATACCGTATAGCCGGAAGAGAACAGGCGTTTTTTCCAGTCGCACTTGAAGCGAATCGTATTCCAAATATAATTCAAATAGGTCTTTCCGTTCTGTTCCTTATAAGTCACCAGATAAGAAACCTCTTGTGGTTTGAACCGTAGCCCAAGAGGTTTCCGATGGAGAATAGCTTCTACGGCTTTCGTCTTATTCCGCATATCCAATGAAAACTCCGCACGAGTGAACGACAGCTTTTCAAAGTCAATATAAAATTTCCCGTAAAACAAAGCATACATTAAATTGACTCTTGGATGGAAGCTGACCACATAGTGCATACGGTTATCGAAATTCACCGGCTCTTCAAAGTAAAAATCGTAGAAATCTAAATCTCCTGTACTCAATAGTGCATTCTGGTTCTTCACTACATCAAGATAGATTGACAAACTGGGACCACCCACCACTTTTACAGCAAGCGTATCACTCGTCTTTTGACTCAACAGGCGTCGTCCTTTTTGGAGTTGTACCCGGTCATTAGCCGCTTCCCGGGTGGCATAGCTCGTTTTGTATACATCGATCACGGCTTCCGACACACTGATATAGCGACGCCTTTTTTGTACCGTCTCCCTATAAAATGCCGTGAGCATATTCGGACCCGATGAATAATTCACCGGTATTTTTCTGATAGCCTCTTCTACAATGGCACGCCCGTTATTGCCAAAAATCACAATTTCACTCAACAGATTAGGAGCCGGTATCATCCAGATAGTCAGATCGGATAAATCTTTGTTCCCCTTCAGAGAAATCTGGGTATTCAAATATCCGATGTGAGATACTTCCAACCCCCAGGCGCTTTCTGCATCCTTTATCTTCAAGGCAAACACTCCATCCGAATTCGTAACAGTACCTATATTCGTACCGGGAACAGATACATTTACATTTTCCAACTTTTTCTTATTTTCCTTATCTTTCACAACTCCTGTAACGGTGAAGTAATTTTCCACTTCTTCCTGTGCTTGCAAGGGAGTAATACCCAGTATCCCCCAAAGCATCAACCAACCGATTGCTATTCCAACTCGCTTTTTCATCTCCGTATAGTTTAAAAGGTGAATAATTCTTGTTTCTACCTATAAGATGGTTTGGAATTGGAAAACCCTATCAATATTTGGTAAAAAAGAAAATAAATAAAGGAAAGATTTTTATTCATAAGCAAGTTAATGTAAACACATAAAAATCATAAGAAAACAGTAATTTTAACAGAATATATGATTTTATCCTTACCTTTGTGTACATTGAGTTATCATACTCGAACAACAATCAAGAAAACCATACAGATACATAACAAGTTCAAATTATAAAACAACTTATTATATTGAATATATGTCAATATGGAGCAGACTCATAGGAATCAAGAAAACTGAGGACACAAACAATGTCATCGGTAATAAAACCACATCTGTACCATACGATACCTCACACTATAACTATACTATAATAGATATTGAGGTTAGTTTGAAGGAACATAAGATCCATGACATTGGAGCACTTCGCTACGATGGCGCCGCCTATCATAAAGCTTCGAAAGAAGAATTATTTGAATTTATTAATGAGACAGACTATATCTGCGGCCACAACATTATTCATCATGATGCTAAGTATCTGTTCGCAAACAAAACATGCCGTTGGATTTTAGTCGATACACTTTATGTATCACCTTTATTATTTCCAGAACGTCCTTACCATAGGCTTGTGAAAGATGACAAACTGACAAGCGAACAAATAAATAATCCGGTGAACGACTGCGAAAAAGCGAAAGCACTACTATTAGACGAAATAGCGCGCTGGCACTCATTGCCGAACGAAAAGCGCAGGTTATTTGCATCGCTGCTGAAAGATAAGAAAGAATTTAAGGGGTTCCTGAGTATGGTGGATGCGGAATATACCAATGAAGGAATACCTGAACTTATAAAAAAACTTTATGCAGGAAAGATTTGCCAACATGCCGACCTTGACATGCTTATCGAACAATATCCATGCGGATTGGCATATGCTTTGGCTTTGATTGATACTACCGATTATCGTTCCATCACTCCCGGATGGGTACTTCACAATTATCCGGAAGTGGAATTTATTGTAAAACTCCTACGTCACACCAGTTGCCAGAAAGGCTGTAACTATTGCAATACGCAATTAGATGTGCACCATAACTTAAAAGCATTTTTCGGATATGAACAATTCCGGACCTATGAAGGTGAACCACTACAGGAACAAGCAACTCAAGCTGCGGTAAAAGGCAAATCACTGCTGGCGATATTTCCTACCGGTGGAGGTAAATCGCTTACCTTCCAATTACCGGCACTAATGGCAGGACGTTCTGTACACGGACTTACGGTCGTCATCTCTCCCTTACAGTCACTAATGAAAGACCAAGTAGACAACCTTGCCGACAGAGGCATTACAGACGCTGTAACCATAAATGGAATGTTAGACCCCATCACAAGAGCACTGTCAATACAAAGAGTACAGGACGGAGAAGCCTCACTTTTGTATATATCTCCCGAAATGCTTCGCTCAAAAACTATTGAAAAGATATTGACAGCACGCCACGTTGTAAGGTTTGTGATAGACGAAGCACATTGCTTTTCTTCATGGGGGCAGGATTTCAGAGTTGACTATCTCTACATAGGCAAATTCATCCGAGAATACCAGCAAAAGAAAAAATGTAAAAATCCAATACCCATATCCTGCTTTACAGCTACAGCAAAACAGAAGGTAATACAAGACATCTGCGACTATTTCAAACAAACATTGAATTTAGAGTTAGAATTATTCGCATCAACGGCCTCAAGAACAAATCTGCGTTATTCTGTCATACATGCCGATAGTGACAATGACAAATATTTGAAACTAAGAGAGCTTGTGGCTGAATCCAATTGTCCGACAATTGTTTACGTATCACGTACCAAACGAACGAAAGAACTGGCAGCCAAATTGACCCGCGACGGTTATAAGGCACTACCTTTCAATGGTAAAATGGAAGCTGATGAAAAAATTGCCAACCAAGACGCATTCATGAATGACCAAGTACACATTATCGTGGCTACGTCTGCATTCGGTATGGGAGTCGATAAAAAAGATGTTGGTCTTGTAGTACATTATGATATTTCCGATTCGTTGGAAAACTATGTTCAAGAAGCAGGCAGAGCCGGTCGTGATCCTAATCTCAGCGCACGTTGTTATGTGCTTTATAGTGACAATGATTTGGACAAGCATTTTATACTACTGAACCAGACAAAACTAAGTATCAGTGAAATACAACAAATATGGAAAGCGATAAAAGATCTTACCAGACAACGTATGAAAGTCAGTTGTTCTGCATTGGAAATTGCCCGGAAAGCCGGATGGGATGATTCGGTATCTGATATTGAAACCCGTGTACGAACAGCATTAGCAGCTTTGGAACAAAATGGATATTTGGTAAGAGGAAACAATGTACCTCATGTATATGCTACAGGTATCACTGTAAAGAATATGGATGAAGCAAGAAAACGCATATCAGCATCGCTGCTCTTTGACAGTGACGAAATAGAAAAGGCAGTCCGAATCATCAAATCATTGATATCTCAAAAACACATTGCCAAAGCCCAAAATCCAGAAGCAGAATCACGAATTGATTATCTGGCAGATATATTGGGGCTAAGTAAAAAAGAAGTAATATCCGTAGTAGAACGAATGCGACAAGAAGGTATATTGGCAGACAGTAAAGATATATCTGCCTACTTGCTGGATGCAGGTGACTCAGAACGAAAATCACAAACACTTCTCGAACGTTTTGCCAAACTTGAGCAATACATCCTCAACCATATTCCTGACGAATCTTTACGAATATCATGCAAGCAACTGAATGACAATGCAGTAAATGACGGAATCAATACATCCAAAGAAAAAGATATTCGGACACTACTCTATTTCCTCACCATCAAAGGCTATACTCGTAAAAAAGAGGATGCTGCCCGCAATATAGAAATAAGTCGTCAGGCAAACTTGGAATCAACCATCAAACGTTTTGAAAAACGATTGGAAATAAGTCGTTTCACCATAGAATGGTTGTACAGAATCGCCTCTGATACGGTAAAGGAGAATTCATCAAACAAGGCCATCCAATTCTCCGTAGTAGAACTTCTGAATCAAATAAAATCAAGCCCCCAATCCCTTTTCGGCACACTTGATGACATTCAGTTAGAAGATGTGGAAGAAGCACTTCTGTACTTATCAAAAATCGGTGCACTAAAACTTGAAGGTGGATTTCTGGTTCTTTATAACGCCATGAATATCCAGAGAATAAAAGACAATAAATCGAGATACAAGCAAGACGATTACCGGATGCTCAATGAATTCTACAAGCAGAAGATTCAACAAGTACATATTGTAGGCGAATATGCCAATCTGATGGTGAAGAATTACGACGCAGCCTTACGATACGTTCAAGACTATTTCCAGATGGATTACAGGAAGTTTGTCACAAAATATTTCAAAGGGGACAGAGTTAGTGAGATACAACGTAACCTGACACCACGGAAATACGAGCAATTGTTCGGGCAACTGTCCAAACGTCAAATGGAGATTATTTCCGATAAGGATTCGCGTTGCATTGTGGTTGCAGCCGGGCCGGGCAGCGGGAAAACACGAGTATTGGTCCACAAACTTGCCTCACTTCTGCTACTTGAAGACGTAAAACACGAACAGCTCCTGATGCTGACATTCTCAAGGGCAGCCGCTACGGAATTCAAACAAAGACTCATGGAGTTAATAGGCAATGCTGCCCATTTTGTTGAAATAAAAACCTTCCACTCCTATTGCTTCGACCTTCTGGGACGGATAGGAAATCTTGAAGATGCAAAAAATGTCGTTTCAAAAGCAGCCGAGATGATTGCCCAAGGGGAAGTAGAGCCAAACAAAATTGGCAAGACGGTGCTGGTCATAGACGAAGCTCAAGATATGGGAGTTGAAGAACATGCGCTTGTTAAGGCTCTGATGACCAACAATGAAGAAATGCGTGTGATAGCAGTGGGAGACGATGACCAAAACATCTATGAATTCCGTGGTTCCGATTCAAGCTATATGTACCGACTGACACAAGAAAGTGGAAGCACATTTGTCGAGATGACCGAGAATTACCGCAGTGCGCGCCATCCGGTGGATTTTGCCAACGGGTTCTTGAAAGCTATCGATAAAAGAATAAAAAGTGCGCCAATCATCTCCATGAGAAAAGAAGAAGGTTGGGTAGAAGTGACACGCCATCAATCAAAGTATATGTATCAGCCACTCGTCGAAAACTTGCTTCAACATAGGGATAAAGGCACTTCGTGTGTACTGACCCAAACAAACGAAGAAGCTGTCATCCTGGTGGCTCTTTTGCGAGAACATGGCATAAACTGTAAATTAATACAGTCAATGGACGGTTTACGCTTCTGGAATATGGCCGAGATGAGGTATTTCTTAAGATATATAGACAAACGAGTAAAAACGCCACTAATTACAGAAGAACTATGGGAGGAAACCAAGCATGTAACCTTTTCCACTTATGACAGGAGTCTAAGTTTGATGTATGTGAAGCGTTGTATAGAACAGTTTGAACAAACCAATAAGGTGAAATACCTGAGTGACTTCAAAGAATTTATATTTGAATCGTCAGTGGAAGACTTCTGCGATGTTTCAGGAGCCGATGTTGCAGTGTCGACCATTCATAAAGCCAAGGGCAGAGAATTTGACGATGTGTATATGCTCATATCCGATAATTATTCAAAAGACGCCCATCTGATGCGCCGGTATTATGTAGGAATAACTCGTACGAAAAACCGGCTGTTTGTACATACGAACGGAGATTGTTTTAATCGTTTAAATACAGACCGATATTTTGTCGACCAACGACAGTATGACATGCCCAAAGATGTTGTTCTGCAACTTTCTCACAAAGATGTCTATTTGGGATTTTTCAAAGAACGGAAGCAAGAAGTCTTAGCATTGAGAGGAGGGGATTCTTTGACTTACAATAATTTCTTTTTGTATAGTTCGCTAACCAATAAGCCTGTAGCAAAGTTATCATTAAAAATGCAGGATACATTATCAGAATGGGAAGAAAGAGGTTATAAAGTAAAATCCGCATCTGTACGATTTGTTGTGGCATGGAAACCCAAAGATGCACAAAAAGACGAATCAGAAACAGCTGTTCTTTTAGCAGATTTGATTCTTTCTTCATAAGTTAAGATACATGAAATTGCTACAATCACTACCTTTTGATGATATGAAATAATTAGTTATCAACGATGGCATTGATGATACGTACAAGATCATTTCCCGTAATATTTTCATTAATTCTTTGAGGAAATGGTACTGCTTGGTTGGGGTATGTAAGGACGAAAATGTAACTTTGCCATAAAGAACAACTTATATACCTAAAGCTACATCTTTAGGCAATGACAAAGCCTTGGCTTGAGAAAGTCTGGTCTTGGTGCATAAAAAAGGAGATGTGCCGTTGCACGGCACACCTCCTTTTATTTTTATATCTGTTCTTAATCTATCGATAATTATCGACCTTACTTCACTTCCTCAAAATCAACATGATATACCTATCAGCGACTTGCGTACACGTGTTGCAAATATAACGCAAACCCGAAAATAAGCATCCATAAGCAACACACGCTCTTGCTCACAAAAGTACGATTTTTATTCATAAATAAAGAGATGTAAACGCATAAAAATCAAAAGAAAGCGATGTTTTTAACAGATTCTTCGGTTTTATTCTTACCTTTGTGTATGATATTGGGATGTTATACCCGAACAACAATAAGGAAACTATGCAGATACAGAACAATACATTGATAGCGGAATGCTCGGCTTACGATTTCAAGGAAATGCTGGAACGTAAGAAAGTGAAGTCATGGCTTAAATCCGTGTCGGCTTTTGCCAATACGGACGGTGGTAGCTTGTTCTATGGAGTAAACGATGACGGAGTGATTGTAGGTTTGGAGAATCCGCAAGCAGATGCTGACTTTATCAGTGAAATGATAAAGGCAAGACTTGACCCAGTACCAGAAGTACAACTTATCCCGATTGAACATGAAGGACGTACCTTGCTTGAAGTAAGAGTAAAGGCAGGAATGCTGACACCATATTATTATTATCAAGACGGAACACGTACAGCTTATACACGAGTAGGTAATGAAAGTGTGGAATGCAATTCGCAACAACTTCTTTCATTGGTATTAAAGGGTACGCACATGACTTGGGATTCGCTGCCTACACAAGTAGATGCCAACAAACATTCTTTCGTTATCCTTGCCAACACTTTCCGCGAGCAAACCCATCAGGAATGGAATGATAAGTATTTGGAATCATTCGGACTTGTCACATCTGACGGGAAACTGACCAATGCCGGATTGTTGTTTGTGGACAATTGCACCGTATTCCAATCACGTATTTTCTGCACCCGTTGGACGGGACTCTATAAAGACGATGCCATCAGTTCCGTAGAGCATCGGGCAAATCTCGTATTGCTTCTGAAATATGGCATGGACTTCATCAAGAACTATACCATGAGCGGGTGGGTCAAGATGCCGAACTATCGCCTGAATCTCCCCGACTATTCCGACCGTGCTATTTTTGAAGGATTGGTAAACCATCTTATCCATAGAGATTACACAGTAATGGGTGGTGAAGTACATATTGACATCTATGATGACCGAGTAGAATTGGTATCACCAGGAGCAATGCTTGATGGCACACAAATTCAAGACCGGGACATATACAAAGTACCGTCCATGCGCCGGAACCCTGTTATAGCGGATATGTTTACTCAATTGGACTATATGGAGAAACGTGGTTCGGGCTTAAGGAAAATGCGGGAACTTACGGAGAAACTGCCTAATTTCATGCCGGGCAAAGAACCACAATATCAAACGGAAGCAATTTCTTTCTATACCACATTCTATAATTTGAATTGGGGAGAGAACGGAAGGATACCTATAGAGGAAGTCGCCAACAGAGTAAATAGTAGCCTCGAAAAGTACTCTATCGATGAAGAATCTTCGGTGAAAACTTTCGGTGATTTACAGAAATCTTCGGTGAAAACCTTCGGTGATTTGCAAAATTCTTCGGTGAAACAAAAGCGATTGGGACGGACTGCACAAAGTATTCTTGACCTTGTAATATCAGATGGTTCTATATCTCAAGATAAGATGGCGGAAAAAATAGGAGTCAGTAAACGAGCCATTGAAATGCAGATCGCAACTCTAAAAGCCAAAGGGTTGCTTGTCAGAGAGGGAGCAGATCATGGTGGCTATTGGCGTATTGTAATTAATCCTAAAGCAGAAGAATAGACCTATGGGAATATATCTTATACCACTCTGTGTTATAGTTGCCATTTTGGTAATCGCCTTTTTGTTTGCTTCTTTACAGCAAGTAAAACATAAAACTCGATATATAGTGCTTTATGTAATAGCCATCATCATGCTATTTGCCGTTATTCCTATCAATGAATATTTGACTAAGTTTACGCAAATTTCAAGTGAAGAATACCTGCTTATTTTAATATTCGATATTGCGGTGGGATATTTTTGTATGTACATTGCAGGTTTGCTGAAATTCAATCTTCTTAAACAAAAAAATCAAGCTTTAGAAAATGCCTTGACAGAAAAGCAACAAAAAAATGTAAATGCTCTATTAAAACATCAAAATGAAAAGCAAAAATCACTTCTCAAAGGAGAACTTGAATGGTTAACAGAAAAAATCAAAGTATTTACCGAGGAAGAGCAGAAAGCGATTCTTGCCTGTGCCTGCGCATTTGCAGAACATGACTTGATAATCGCTCCATCAATATCTATTCAGCAAAAAGATACGTGTAGTCAGCAAGACCTTATGTATTTTGTTTGTTCTGCTTTTTTCAACATGGGTAAGAAGCGTAATGATATTGTAAGTTTCTTATATAAAGTTTTTCCTATCTATTTTCCTGCCGGAGAAAGTGTATTGGCTAAAAAAATGCCGGGACAGGAAAGGGTAAAAGAGAGAAGGGAGAAAGAATAATAGTTAAAACAAAACTTATATCTTATATAAATTGATACCATAATCAAATAACGAAATTTATACCATCAAAAAAAACAATAAATGAATTAAATTCATTATTTTTGCGATTAAACATAGTTGCTATGCATGATATAAATAGGTTGAAGGTATTATTGGCCGAGAAGAAAAAGACCAACAAATGGCTATGTGAACAGTTAGGGGTTAACCCTACAACTGTATCCAAATGGTGTACTAATTCATCTCAGCCAAGTGTTGAGATGATTTTTAGAATGATGGAAATATTAGATGTAGATATAGAACAGATAATAAATCTGCCTAAAAGACATCCGATAGAAACTGAATCCCACCAATAAAAGGATGCGTTGTTTGCAATTTTATCCTATTTGATTGTACAACTTCCTATAATATAATATTATAAGAACATGAGCATAAGTTTAGACCTTTCAGAAGAGGATGTGAAATTCCGATATATCAATGATGCCATCACTAGTAAGGGATGGACAAAAGATAGCATATTCATGGAACAGAAAGTTCAGTTTACAGACGGTAGATATAATCTGCAAGGCAACTTTCCGCATCGTGAAAAGCCTAAATATGCTGATTATGTGCTTTACCTAAACAAAGCAACACCAATAGCCATAGTAGAGGCGAAAGATGCAAACCATTCTGTTTCACATGGACTACAACAGGCTATGGAATATGCTAGAATGCTTGATGTTAAATTTGCATATAGTTCTAATGGAGAGGGCTTCGCTGAACATGATTTTCTTACGGGAAAAGAGCGAACATTTGGATTGGATGAATTTCCGACCAGGGAAGAGCTAATCACCAGATTCAAAACTGAAATAAATGACGGCGCAGGATTTAGCGAACGTGAAGAAGCCGTCATTAACCAACCATATTGTACGGGGCAGGATATATTTCCACCACGTTATTACCAAAGGAACGCTGTAAACCACACACTTAGTGCCATAGCAAAAGGGCAAAACAGAGTTCTGCTTGTTATGGCAACAGGAACCGGCAAGACATACACAGCTTTCCAAATCGTATGGCGATTGATACAAAGTGGATTGAAGAAAAAGATCCTTTATCTTGCAGACCGTAACATACTAGTTGACCAATCCATACAACAGGATTTCAAACCATTGGAAAAAGTAATTCATAAGGTGGACTATTCCAAGGACAAGGATAATCTATCGGGAATAAAGGCTTACTCAGTCTTTTTTGCTCTATATCAGCAGTTAATCGGACAAAATGATGCTAAGAATTATCAAGAGCTTTTCCCCAACCCGAATTTTTTCGATCTAGTTATCATTGATGAGTGTCATAGAGGTAGTGCAAAAGATGATAGTAATTGGCGAACGATATTGGATTATTTTGCCTCAGCTACACATCTTGGCATGACAGCTACGCCAAAGGAAACCCGCTATCAGTCAAGTATCGGTTATTTCGGTGAGCCTGTCTATACCTACAGTTTAAGGGACGGTATTGATGATGGATTTCTTGCGCCCTTCAAGGTAATAAACATCACTACAAACATCGGTGACGGATGGCGGCCAGTAAAAGGTCAGCGAGACATATACGGCAATATAATTGAAGACCGTATTTATAACAATACAGACTACGATTATAATATTATCATAGAAGACCGGCATCGGGAAGTGGCAGAGGAAATTACAAGATATCTGAAAAGCACAGATCGAATGGCAAAAACCATTGTATTTTGTGCCAATGAAACCCATGCAGAACAAATGCGAGTGGCATTGACCAACGCCAATGCAGATATGTGCAAAAAGAACCCAGATTATGTGGTAAGAATTACTGGAACAGATGATTATGGCAAAGGTAAACTTGATTACTTTATTTCCGTTTCCGCAAAATACCCTGTGATAGCCACTACAAGCAAACTTCTGTCTACTGGAGTTGACTGCAAGATGGTTAAGCTTATTGTATTGGATCAACAAATAGGGTCAATGACAGAATTCAAGCAGATAATTGGACGAGGTACTCGACTTAGGGAAAAAGATGGAAAAACACATTTTATTGTGATGGATTTTCGCAATGTAACGCGGTTATTTGCCGATCCGGATTGGGATGGTCCAATAGAAATAGACCCGAATTATCCGCCAAAACCGTGCCCTGTTTGTGGAAAATATCCGTGTGTATGCCCATCGTCCAAACCTCCAAAGGTTTGCCCTATTTGTGGTCAAAATCCATGCGTGTGTCCGCCACCTCCACCTAATCCCCCAAAACCTATAGTCGACCGCGATGGTTGCACTGTTGAGGTCATCAATAAGGTTGTGTCAGTTTATGATACTGATGGGAAGTTACTGCGTACAGAGAGTATAACTGACTATACAAAAAAGAACATAGTTGACACTTATGCCACAATTGACACTTTCTCTCTAAAATGGAAAGAAGCCAGACACAAAGGTGAAATTACCGATTTACTGAAAGAAAGCGGAATTGACATAGAGGCTCTTAAACATGATCAAAATATGGATGAGGTGGATGATTTCGATTTTATCTGTCATATAGCATTTGGGAAGAAGCCGCTTACACGCCGCGAACGTGCAGAGCAAGTGAAAAAGCGCGATGTGTTCAGCAAATATGGCGAACAAGCAAAAAAAGTACTTGAAGCCTTATTGGATAAGTATATGAATGATGGTATATCCGAATTAGAGAACACTAATGTACTTTTTAATGAACCATTCAGAAGAATGGGCTCTCCTGCCAACATAGCAAGGATGTTTGGCGGCAAGTCTCAATATCTGAACGCTGTGCAAGAATTACAAAACATGATTTATAACGTAGCATAACATATAAGAAAAAATATGAGTTTATCAAACTTTGTCAAGCGAATACGCAATATAATGCGTAATGACGCTGGTATAAATGGAGATGCACAACGCATTGAGCAAATTGCGTGGATGTTGTTTCTAAAAGTATATGATGAAAAGGAAAAAGACTGGGAGTTTAATGAGGATGACTACCAATCCATTATCCCAGAATCTTGTCGTTGGAGTACATGGGCACATGATGACGGTAACGGAGATGCTTTAACGGGAGACAAACTGCTTGATTTTGTAAATAATATACTTTTTCCAACATTGAAAAATATAGAGATTACTCCACAAACTCCTATTCGTAAAGCCGTTGTGCGTACCACTTTTGACGATGCCAACCAATATATGAAAGATGGTGTGCTACTTCGTCAAGTAGTAAATGTAATTGATGAACTTAATTTAGGCGATTATGAGGAAAGTCATGCTTTTGGAGATATTTACGAGAGCATACTGAAAGAAATGCAATCGGCAGGCTCTTCTGGTGAGTTCTATACGCCAAGAGCATTGACGGACTTTATGGCCTATATAATTCAGCCCCAAATTGGGGAGAAGATGGCAGACTTCGCTTGTGGTACAGGAGGGTTCATTACCAGTTGGCTGAAAGAACTTGACAAACGGGTAACAACTGCCGATGACCGGGAAGAGCTAAACACTTCCATCTATGGCATAGAGAAAAAACAATTTCCTTATATGCTTTGTGTCACGAATATGCTCCTGCATGGCATTGATACTCCAAGTATTTATCACAGCAATTCGCTAACAAAGGATGTCTTGAATTTTACGGATGATGACAAGTTTGATGTTATACTAATGAATCCTCCGTATGGTGGAAATGAAAAGTCGGATGTGAAGTCGCATTTCCCGTCCGATATGCGAAGTAGCGAAACAGCAGACCTTTTCATTGTGCTTATCATGTATCGCTTGAAAGAGAATGGTCGTGCAGCGGTAATTATTCCAGATGGCTTCCTATTCGGAGTAGATGGCGCAAAATTGGCTATAAAAACTCAACTATTGCGACAATTCAACCTTCATACCATTATCAGACTTCCGGGTAGCATATTTGCTCCATATACCCCCATAGCCACTAACATTCTATTTTTCGATAACAAATGTGCTGATGGGGCTCCAGAAGGTTTCTATACAAAGAAAACATGGTTCTATCGCCTTGATATGCCAGAAGGTTATAAGCACTTCTCCAAAACCAAGCCTATGCGCATAGAGCATTGCCAGCCAATTATTGATTGGTGGAACGACCGCAAGGAAATTATAAATGGAGATGGTGATGAAAAATCTAGATGCTTCACTGTGGAGGAGCTGATAGCAGGAGACTGCAATTTTGACCTCTGTAAGTTCCCAAAAGATGAGGAAGAAATCTTACCTCCAGCAGAGTTACTAGCTAACTATTATAAGAAACGTGCAGCACTTGACCATGAGATAGACAAAACACTGGCCGAGATACAGCGTATATTAGGAATAGATTTACCCAAAGAATAAAAGATACAAATCATGAAACATATAGTTCTACTTATAGTTGGAGTTTTCATGCTTGCTTTGAACACTTACGGGCAAACAGTTGGTTACACCTATAAACCACTTGCATCTGAAGGGTGCAATGTCAAGTATAGTGTATCCAAACAAGATACTACTTATTATATCATTGTAACAGTAAAGTCTGATCGATTGATATTTCTAAACAAATCAACTATGTTGTTCAAAACTTTTGAGGGTAATGTCATTGAACTCAAAGGAGAGTTGATGAGTAATGGTTCGGAATCTGCTGGCATAGTTTCGGGAAATGTTGTTATTCCTATAACCGAGATAAGTTCTACAGCACAATTTACAGCTACTCCGTTTCAATTTGAGCAACTTAAAAATGGCATTTCAAAGGTACGTTTAAGCACCACTCCAATAGAGCATGAACGGACATTCAAGAAAGATAAGATAGGTAAGAAACTATATCAATTCTTTATTAAGCAACGAGAGAAGAATATTGATTTCTAATTAGAAAGCAATTATGAACGGTAAACAACTTAAGAACAGTATATTACAATGGGCAATACAAGGTAAACTTGTACCACAAGACCCCAACGATGAACCTGCAAGCGTGTTGCTTGACCGTATTCGCCAGGAAAAGGCTCGTCTTGTCAAAGAGAAAAAAATCAAAAAAGACAAAAACGAATCTATCATTTACCGTGGTGAGGATAATTCCTATTATGAGAAGTTTATCGCTACGGGAGAGGTGAAATGTATTGATGAAGAGATTCCGTTTGAAATTCCACAGGGGTGGAAATGGTGTAGATTGCGTAATATTATAAAAGGAACCAATGCGGGTAAAAGTCCAAACTGTGAAAAACGTCCAAAAAATAATGAAGAATGGGGCGTTTTAACCACTACCGCAATACAAGAGAATGAATTTCTTCCTAGCGAAAACAAAGTGTTACCTCAAAACTACAAAATCAATCTGGAACATAGCGTAAAATATGGAGATATACTTATCACACGAGCGGGGCCCATAAATCGAACCGGAATTGTTTGCATGGTTGATAAAGAATGTGATAAACTTATTTTATCGGATAAGACTGTACGAATAGATTACATGAGCAATTATTGTAATCCTGCATTTATTGTTTTTGCACTTAATTGTCCTGCAATTCATGAATTGCTTATGAGAGTAACAGTCGGAATGGCGGCATCACAAGTTAACATATCCCAAGAAAACATTCAAAACGCACTTATTCCTTTTCCTAATATAAATGAACAGAATCGTATTGTAGAAAAAATTACAAACCTTAATCCAATAATTACAAAATACGATTTTGAACAGCAACAATTAGAAGAACTAAACGTTTACTTAACAACACAAATAAAAAAATCTATCCTACAAGAAGCTATTCAAGGCAAGCTTGTTCCACAGATTGAAGAGGAAGGTACAGCTCAAGAATTGCTTGAACAGATTAAGCAAGAGAAGCAGGAACTTGTCAAAGAAGGCAAGTTGAAGAAGTCAACTTTGACAGATTCCGTTATCTATAAAGGTGATGATAACAAGTATTATGAGCAGGTAGGTAAGAATATCAATGAAATAACTGATGAGATTGCCTTTGATTTACCCGATGGATGGATTTGGTGTAGGCTGAAAGATATATGCTCTATCTTTACAGGTGCAACATTCAAAAAAGAAGAAGCCACTACAACAAAACAGGGCATCCGTATTCTGCGTGGAGGTAATATATCGCCCTTTGAATTAAAAATCAAAGATGATGACATATTCCTAACGGAAGACAAAGTCAAGAAGGATATTCTATTGAAAGAGAATGATATATTAACACCTGCGGTTACCAGTTTAGAAAACATTGGGAAGATGGCAAGAGTAGATAAAAATATGCCATATACAACCGTTGGCGGTTTCGTCTTCATCATTCGCTTGCATCTGATAGACCAATGGCTTTCAAAGTACATTCTCTGTCTTTTAAGTTCTCCTTTTATGATTGAGTTTATGAAGTCTATAACAAATAAATCAGGACAAGCTTTTTATAACATTGGCAAAGAACGCTTATCAGCAGCATTATTGCCAATTCCTTCCTTAATGGAACAACAACGCATTGTTGCCCAAATAGAAAAACTATTTGAGCAACTGCGATAATTCGTCTATTCGTTTAGCGATACGTTGCTGTTCAAGATAAGGTGGAATGCCAATAGGCAGATTATAAAATAACTCTTTATTGAGGTGCGGAATTGCCGCACCTCTTTTTGAATTTCTCAACTCCTTTTTGTAGAACAGAATGAAAGCTAAGATATATGGTTTCCACATAGCTGAAGAAAGCCATAGCTGTTTGAATGTGCTTCCCATATATCCATCCTGTGGAACAGAAAAAACTTCACCTGAATTTTCACCATCCACAAGAATGATATTACCTCCAGCATAGACAAATCTACCTTTCTCTACAATGGTGGCAGATGATTTTCCACGTAGGTATTTTGCATCTAGACAAATGTATTTTCCATTTCTCTTTTCACCGTCTATTAATTGGCATAGATCTTTTGCAATACAGCCCAGCTATTGGGGTATTCAAAAGGTAGCTCAATTTCAATGGTTTGCCCATTTATTATCTCATAATACTTGCTAATTGCTTAATCTTTGAAACAATTCGAGCTTGCTCTATTAGTGGTGGTAATGGAACAAGTGCATTCAGAAGAGTATCTCTTGAAATACCGGGAATCATACTATTTGCTTGTTTTTGTAATTCTTGAATATTCGCACTTAGATAGTATTGAATATATTTCAAATTCACGAAACTGCTTCTAAGAGCCATTATTTGCCGAGCAATATGAATATCTCCAATAGTATTAAATGACATTTCTCCAATTGTACCTTTACACGTAATTAAAAGATCTCCCAATATAGAAATGACAATAGGAGTTTCTGTCCATCTATTTTTTATCAGGTTACCATTCCGAAAATTACTGGCTCCAGTCATATAAGGAATGCCATTTGACACTGAATTGTATTGACTTGGCTCTAAATCTCGTCCTGAAAGCAATATAACAAGGTTGGATAAACGAGACCATGCCCAAGTATCAGGTATTTCAAATGGAATCTCACTAGTAATATCTTTTTCAATTTTACCATTCTTCTCGAAGTACTTGTTATCGTCACCTTTGAAGATAACAGAATCTGTTAAAACAGACTTTTTGAGTTTGCCTTCTCTAACAAGTTTCTGTTTTTCCTGCCGTATCTGTTCAAGTAACTCTTGAGCTGTACCTTCTTTTGTAATCTGTGGTACAAGCTTACCTTGAATAGCCTCTTGGAGAATTGATTTTTTTAATAAATCATTAATACCTATATTTAAATTCTGTAACTCGTTTGAAAAAACTCCATACTTTTCAATCCAAGGTAATACCATTGAAATTTTATCAATAATATTATGTTGTTCTTTAATAGGAGGCAATGCTATTAGATATCGTCTAAAATCGGAGAGATTGACATGTGGCACTGTCGTTCCTGAAGATTTGTCTACAAGATTTTGCTGAGAAGATGGAGCAAGTATATAATATGCCAAATAGTCGGAAAGAATATATTGGGCAAAGGGTCTAATTAACACTGTTCTTTGGCCCAGGCACACTTGTTCCCCTTCTTGTATGACTGCAATATTTCCAGCAGGAGCTTCACGAGCAAATATTAAATCGCTCGTTTGTGGCACAGCACGAACGTTTCGCTGATTATAAACTGTTTCTGATACTCTATGTACATAATTTAAGGACAAACGTCCAAAGCCGATATTAGGTGTTCTTACCAAAGGATAACCTTTACCTTCATCTTTCGCAGTCGAATGGGGACAATCTTCAATAAGATAAGTTATATAAGTCAATCTTACCCACTCCCAAGTAACAGGTATTTCAAAAGGAATCTCCTCATCAATGCACTTCACCTCACCTGTGGCGAGAAACTTCTCATAATAGGAATTCAACGCATTTGATTATCATCGTAATTTATTTGGTGATAACATATTGTTTCACTAATAAAAATAGAAATGGATATTAAAAGTTTTGAAGAGTGTTTGCGTCAAAGTAATATGGCAGAAAACACTATTTCGGCATACTTATATGCCATCAAGGAGTTCTATTCTCGACACAAGGATTTGAATAAAAAGAATCTCCTGATCTATAAGACTTACCTTATTGAGAAGTTTAAACCAAAAACAGTCAATCTCCGCATTCAGGCAATGAACAAGTATCTTGATTGTATGGGGAAATCTCGTTTAAGATTAAAATCCGTCA
>OHAT01000590.1_pt1 | contig 36277 bp, 30 predicted proteins | sample 1577141 | NCBI WGS metagenome assembly OHAT01 (sample SAMEA3541578, study PRJEB24748) | human gut metagenome | biome: human gut; feature: human-associated habitat; material: faeces | place: China | collected 2012 | reverse complement strand
ACACCATTGTTTCGGGGTCTGCTCCGAATCCCTCTGGCATACAGGAGTCCGGGATATACATGTTGGTATTTTCTAAAGAAGGCCGTCCCCATTTAGCATCTAAAGCAACTCCATATAGCCCGACAATTTCAAAGCTCTCCGTTTGTGTGGGGAACTCCCGCCAGTTTTTCCACTCTTCACCATCCAAGATGTAACCACCAAAGGCAAGATCAAAATCCCGAAGAGTCAAGGTAATGGTATCTCCCACTGCCAGACCCCGGTAGTTGGCAAATTCCTGATGCACCACACAAACCTTCCGGGCGCTTCGGTCATCCTCCTGATCCAGCCAGCGTCCATCTGTTAGATAATACGTCTTAGAAGCTTGCTGCATCAATGGCATAGCGCTCATGTCTTTCGTTCCTATGACAACCATAGCGCTTTGGTTTTCCCGCAATAATTCTAGTTCGTCCTGCAGCCCCGCCAATTCTGGCGTTTCCAAGTCTAACTGCACCCCAGGCTTCACTGGGAGGAACCACAGATCGCTGTTATTTATAGGCTTTATAATTAAGTTTTCTCCAGGATTATCCCATATATTATATATATCAGAATCATAAAACGCCTTTATTAAGTAGTAATTTCCAACCTGCACCTCCGCCAATGCGCTGTCTTCACCAGTTTCTCCTGTGATAAAGTACAGCGTAATTTTCTTCCCCTCCGAAACATACTCTGGGTATCCTGCTTCAACCCGATCTACCCGAAATTGAAATTGATACGCTTCATATTCCTCTCCGATTTTTTGGGGAGAAGGAGCAGTAAGCACCTCGCCATATACAAAGACATCGCTATTATGCAGACCAAAGTCAAGGGGGGTCTTTTCATAACCGTCACTGGACCTCCCATCGATGTCTGCGTTGTACAGTCCATGCAGGACACCAGAACAGGACCGTCGGCGATCCTCCAGTGCCACGTACTTACTGTCCGCAATGAGGTTTGCGCCCGCCGCATAGTTGTATTCTTCTGGATTGGTGCTCTGAAGGGAGCCAATCGCGCGATAATAGGCCCCCAATCTGGCAGTTTCCCGCTGGACTAGGATATACTCCACCGTTCGGGTGGTAAACGCTGCGCTCAGCAGCCCAATGAGCAGCAGCAAAAGCAAACTTTGTGCCGGCTGACGCAGGACGGATTTCAAATAAATGACAGTTTTCTTATGCAACCTCCAAACCTCCTTCTCAGACGATATCCATATCATAAAAAACGGCGCCCTCGTATGAAGGGCGCCGTCTGCCCTAATATTGCGGATTACTTACGACCGTAAGTTTTGAGTTGATCCTAGGTTTAAGTTGATGCTTCTTTTAGCTCCTTCGATGTTGTTATTGTATGCATCGTTTCGATCCGATACCGTTGGGTTATAGGGTAAATCACATAAGCAATAACAAGCATCGCAGCTACACGAGCACGATGCATACGCGCAGATGCAAGCATACGCCTCCACCGTATCCAGCTGAAGCCGTCTCTTAGTCAGTCTCTCCATTCGTTTCACCTCCCCCTCCGTGAATTTGGACTCGAAGGGCCGTCAGCCAATTGTCCCTTCTATCCATCGGTTCGGATGTCACCGTGAGTCGATGGCATTCCTCTCCATCTGTCCCTCACGGTTTTTCTCTGGAGCAAGCAGCGCCTGCCAAGCTACCAGGACTTTCTAGCAGACTCCACCCGCTCCACCCCCTGCAACGCCCTCACCAGCAGGGAACCAAGCAGTCTGCAAAACCACCCAATGCCCGGGGCTGATGAGGCCTGTTCCATTTCACACGAGACAGGCCATTGCTGCACGTCTGTGACCTGGCTACGCCACAAACGCAGGGGGCTATGCTTCTGTAGCCTATGGAAACCTGGGCGCAGCTACAGGAACAACAAGTTTCGGCGCGTCATCCTCGCTGCATTTCTGACGCGCAGACAACCGCTTCATTCGATTGTTGCCATACCGTCAATGATTTTGTTGAGCGTGCTGAATCCATAGTCCCGCAAGTAGCCCTCCGGAACCCGGACGCCCAAGGCTTTCTCTGTCTCCAAAAGCAAATAGGTCAGGTCCACTGCCGTCAGTCCAAACGTTCTCCCCGTCAGGGGTTCATCCCAGTTCTCCTCGGCCAGAAGCTCCGCCGGACAGTGGAGCTTGTCGCGCAGGACCTCCAACACGCCTTGCCGTATGGTTTCTCTTGTCAAAGTCATATGATTCTCTCCTCCCCATATGCGCCTTCATGTTTCCGCCTGCAGCAGGTGGGACAGAAGCCGCTCCATCTCCTCTTCTGCGGCATAAAACATGGGTATCTTACTATGGGGGCCTTCTCTTTCTATCTGTCTATACACCATTTCCATACCGGTCCGCCCATAGGAGACCTCCCGTGTTTGCAGAAGATTCGCAGAATCCACAATGAAATTGCTCACACAGACCCCGCTGATGGCCGCGCCAAGACGATGGGAAAAGTCATCGCTGAGCATTTCCAGGAAATTGCCAACGGCCAAGTCGCAGGGCACACAGCATAGCAGGTAATCGGGCGGCGCAGCCTGACAGAGCATATAGGTCCGGATGCCAAAGCCATTGGGCGCGATGTTGTTGTATCGCATCACTGGGTCGGGTGCTTCCATCAAAATGAGATCCGGTAAGTACCTGCGCTCCAAATCTTGCAGGAAGGTATTGAGCCCCAGGATTCGATCTGCTTCTGACTCATCCCTACTGTTGAAAATATGATTGAGGCTGTGAAACCGGAAGAGCTTCCCCAGGGGCTGCCTGGAGATCACCAGGGGCTGCAGGCCCTTCTTTTGCAGGCCGAGGGCCATGCCGGTCAGCACCTCGAAGGAATCCGCCGTCGCCGCGAGCCCACCAACCAACATCACCGGCGCTCTTAGCGTACCATATCGATCATCCATTTGGGTACGGTCTGTCGGGTGTAAATCTTCCGTGAATACCCCAAGGCGTTCAGGATAGGCATTTGCCAACTCCCATATGGGTTCCGGCACCTCTCCCATGGCGGTATCAAAATACAGGACATCCTTGCCTGCCTTCAGCACTTGGCGGACAGCGTTTACCATCTTTTCATGGGGAAATCTCTCCGGTGGTAAGTGCCGGGAGACCAATAGGGTTTCCCACGACGGGTCCTCCCCCCACAGCTCCTCCGTTACGAGAAATCCCGTCTCAGGCTGGTTACAGGCATACGCCGCATCTTTGCCTCCCAGCCCAAACCCAGGCAGGGAGATCAGCTTCGTCAGCGTGTACCGGTCCTGCAGCCGCTCAAAATATTTCACTGCCGGTAAAAGCTCCGCCGAAAACGGATATATTGCCGCCGGAATTCTCATATGCCAAAGCCTCCCTTCTCATCCCTGCACCGCACCTGTTCTGCATAATATATTGGAATCTCCTTCATGAGGAGATACTCACAAAACTGATTGTACGCGCCTGCCCGGGCCTCTTTGCAATGGGACAGCTTCTCCTCTGCCGACAGTTGCCCGGAGCCATCGTCCGCCTTTTTGGCGCAAAGGGTGCAATACCGGAAGCACCAGCAATTTTTACAGCTCTCCTCTGTCAATTTGCCAACGTTTAATATCTTCTGTGCATTTTCCAAATTGAAACCGTCATCCAGGGTTCCAATGCACATCGCCGGAGACCTCTCACTGACGCGCTCGCAGGGAAACAGCTGCTCATGTACGTTGACAAACAACCGCAGCTGCCCGGGAATACACGGCCCTGACGGTGCGTCTATCCTCCGTAAAGCCGCTCCGGATTCGATCTGCTCATAGTCCTTTACCGCCGAAAGCATGGAGCGCCGGGCAATTGGGGAAACCTCATCCTGGGGGAACCGGTTGTAATAGGAAAGAATCGACAGGAATTTCTGGTACTCAAATTTCCACGTATATTCCTCCGAGAATACCACTTCATCTTCCCCGGCGTCCCGTTCCACAATGGCCGGCTGGAGGCTCAAGGTCCGGAATTCCGAATCGTTCAGGCAAATCTCATTGATGCAGTCGAAGTCATTGCTGGGGTCCATGACCATGCTGATTTGAAGCTTTGCCCCATACTGGGGCGCAATTTCCCGAATGCGGCTGATTTGCTTCGCAACGGTGTCAAAGGTTCCCTTTCCGTTTGCGAAGACGCGGTTTTTATCATTGATCTCCTTTGGCCCGTCCAGGCTGATCATCAGGGATACGTCATGTTCCTGGAAGAAGTATATCATCTCGTCATTCAGCAGCGTTCCGTTGGTGGTAATGTTGAACGTAAGCTTTTTCCCCTCAAATTGCTGTTCGCTGTACTCCACCGCCTTCTTCAGCAACGGAAATTCCAGCAGCGGCTCGCCGCCGTAAAAGCCGATGTTCACCTCCGGGCTGTCTACAGAGTGCTCCCGCAAGAAGTCAATCGCTTTCTTCGCAGTCTCCCAGGTCATACGCTCCGTCGAGTGACTTCGCTGCCGCGTGTTGTGCGTCTCCGAGTAGATGCAGTATTTACAGCGGAAATTACAGTTTTGCGTCAATTGCACCGTAATCTTGGTCAGCTTGCGTGCAAGAAAGACGCTGAGGTAATCCGAGTAAATATGCCGTACCTCTTTTATGTAGCTCTCAGTGGAAAAATAACCCTGCTCCTTCAGCATATTCACTTGAGCTGGCGCAGGTAAGTCTGTGCCTTTCCCACCCAGAGCCTGCTGTAAATACGCGTAGGAAGCATCGCTTATGGGAACAACTTCATTCCGATTCACATCGAAAAAGTAGTTCTCATTGGGCGTGCTAAAGAGCGCAAGCATCGGCTTTTTCATCCAAATCTCACATTCCCTTCTTTTCTATTTCTTTTCTCTTGCAGGCGGATCGCGCCATAAGCTGTCTGTCATTGTCCCTTTGGCAGCACGAAGCAAGGAAAGTTATGCTCAGTCCTTACTAAACTCAAATTCCAATTCAATTTCTTTTATTTTACCATGCCGGCAGAGGCTGTGTCAACCATCTTTTTTAATCATTCCGCCAATTATTCGCATTATTTCCAGATGAAATGAGGTTAGCAAAGTTAGTTTTTAGGAAAATGCGGTGTATAAATATGTCAACATCCCCATGATGCACCTTGTCGCAAAGCCGTCTCACTGGGCTTTGTAACGGGTCCAAAAACTGTGGATACGTCTTGCAAACGCCAGACGAAGCGCCTCCCATTGCTGCAAAAAGACCAGCCCTTGAAAAGAGCTGGCCTTTTCGTATCTACCGCCGGTATCCCACCGGCGGCGCCTCCGTACCATGGTAGCTGATGAAAGGAAACACAGCCCCTTTCATATTCTCCTCAGGAAAGCGTCTGACTTGCAGCCCGCGTTTTTTTCTGTTGGCTGCGGACCACCACGTAGACCATCATCACCACAGTGATGACGTAAGGGATCATAGAGGTCAGGTTGGCGTTCATGTGATAGTCCTGAAGCCGGTAGCCCAGGGCGTCGAAGAAGCCGAACATCAGGGCGGCCAGGTAGGCCTTGCCCGGGTTGGCGGCGCCGAAGATGACACAGGCAAAGGCCACATAGCCCCGGCTGTTACTCATGCCCTCGGCAAACATGGTCACATTGCCCAGGGCCAGCTGGGCCCCGGCCAGGCCGCAGAAAGCGCCGCAGAGGACGGAGGAGAGCCACTTCATCTTCTCCGGGCTGATTCCGGCAGTCCGAAGGGTACCGGGCTCCTCCCCGGCGGCCCGAATCCAGAAGCCCCAGGGAGTCCGGTAGACAAAGGCCCACATCAGGGCCACCAGGCCCCAGGTGAGGAAAATAAAGAGGGAGCTGCCATCCAGCACGTCCCCCAGGAAGGGGATCTGCTTCAAAAATCCCAGGTCCACCTGGGGAAGCCCCACCACTGGCCGGTCCGGGGTCCCCTGGAAGGTACCCTTCACCTGAAACAGAGTCCGCAAGAGGAAGACGGTGAGGCCCCCGGCAAAGATGTTGAGGGCAGTGCCGATGATGAATTCGTCACTCTGGAACTTCACCACGAAGAGGGCGAAGAACAGGCCCACCAGAATTCCAACCAAAATGGCTGCCACCAGGCCCAGCCAAGCAGAGCCAGCCAACCAGCTCACCGCCACGGCGGTGAAGGCACCCATGAGGATCATGCCGTCCATCCCGATGTTCATGATACCGGCGTGCTCAGTCATCAGTCCGCCCATGGCCGCCAACCCCACGGGAGTGGCGCTGCGGAGCATTTGCCGGAACAGGCCGGCGGTGAAAAGATTACCCATGGTTTGCCTCCAATCTGGCGGCGGCCTCCCGCCGGGCCTGGTTCCGGGCGCGGCGGGCCTGCCAGGCGGCGGAGATGCCGCTGCCTCCCGCCATGAAAAAGATGATGACGGACTGGATGATCCGGTAGATTTCTCCGGGGACGCCGGCGTGGAGCTCCATGCCCGTAGCGCCAATGCGCAGGACGGCAAAGAGGATGCTCATGCCGATGATGCCCACCGGATTGTAGCCCATAATCATGGCCACCAGCAGGCCGTCAAAGTAAAATTCGTTGCTGATGCCGTCCTGATAGCTGCCCTTGAGGCCATAGACCTCAAACATACCCACCAGGCCGCACATAGCGCCGGAAACGGTCATGGCCCCGATGGTGAGGGTGTCCACCTTCAGCCCGGAGAAGAAGGCAAAACGCCGGTTTTGCCCAGTCAGCTTCATCTCGTAGCCTGTGGCGGTTTTGCTCATGACGTACCACACCAGAAGGGCCATGATGGCGGCTGCAAAAATGGCGGTGGTGAGGGAGGAGCCGGGAATCAGGCGGGAAAAGCGCAGACCGTCAGCCAGGGTGTCCGTACCGGAGACCCGGTTGCCCTGGCTCGTCTTCCAGGGCCCGCTGGACAGGTAGGCGCAGAGGTAAATGGCAATGGAATTGAGCATGATGGTGGTGATGACCTCGTTCACCTTCAGCTTGACCTTCAAAACGCCGGGAATCCAGGCATAAAAGCCCCCTGCGGCAATGGCGCCCAAAGCGGCCACGGGGATGGCCAGCCAGGGGGAACAGCCGGTGAGCAGGACGCCAAGATAGGCCGAAACAATGGCCCCCAGGTATAGCTGGCCCTCACCGCCCACATTGAAGATGCCCACCCGCGCGCCCAAAGCGCAGGCCAGGCCCGTAAGGCACAGGACCATGGTATACTCCAGAGTGTTGCCAAACTGCCGCTTGGTAAAGGCAGCGGTGAAGAACTCCCCGATGCTCTCACAGCCCGTAGCGCCCCGCAGAAGAGCGCCATAAGCAGAGCCAGGGTCGTACCCCGCCAAGGCCATAACAGCCGCCCCCACGGCCAATGCAAGTCCCACGGACAGGCCCAGGGCAGCCAGGTAGCTCCACCGGGACTTCTTTGTTTTAACCATGGGTCTTCTCCTCCTCTCTCCTGGCGCCGGTCATATAGTAGCCCAGCTCCTCTTTGGAAATGGCATCGGTCCGGAACTGGCCGGTGATCTCCCCCTCATACAGGGTGATGATCCGGTCCGAAAGGCGAAACACCTCGTCCAGGTCTGCCGAGCACAGCAAAATGGCGCAGCCCTGCTCCCGCTTGTCCATAATATGCCGGTGAATGAACTGGGTGGCCCCGATGTCCACCCCCCGGGTGGGCTGAGAAATGATCAAAACCGGCGCGTCAAAGGAAAACTCCCGGGCAATGACCACCTTTTGCACATTGCCGCCGGAGAGACTGCCCACGGGAACATCCAGGCTGGCAGCCCGGATGTCATACTGCCGGAACAACCGGCCGGCGTAATCCTTGGCGGCCTTTTTCCCCAGGTGGAAGCCAAAACGGGTTAGAGCCCGGCTCCTGTGTCTGCCCATAATCAGATTTTCCGTGATATCCGCCGGGCTGGAAACACCGGTGGCCAGCCGGTCCTCAGGCACATGGGCCAGGCCCAGGCGGCGGATCTGACCCGGGGTCAGGCCCTTCACCGAGCGCCCCTGAACCTGCACCTCCCCGGCGGCAATGGGCCGCATACCGGTGATGGCTTCCAAAAGCTCACTTTGTCCGTTGCCCTCCACAGCGGCAATGCCCAAGACCTCGTGAGCGTGCACCTGAAAGGAGACACCCCGTACGGCAGGTAGGCCCCGGTGATCCCGGACCTCCAAATTTTCCACAGAGACGAGGGGCTCGCCGGACTTTCCCTCCTTGGGGAAGGGAGCATGCACCACCTCCCGGCCTACCATCATGGCGGCCAGCTGGCGTTCCGTCATCTGCCTCGTCTCCGCAAGGCCCACCAGCTTCCCCTGGCGCATCACCCCCACCCGGTGGGAAATGGCCATGACCTCATAGAGCTTGTGGGTAATGAGGATGACGGTCATGCCCTTCTCCCGGACCATAGTCCGGAGGATATCAAAGAGCTCATCGGTCTCCTGAGGGGTGAGGACGGCGGTAGGCTCGTCCAAAATCAGAATGTCCGCCCCCCGGTACAAGGTCTTCAAAATCTCCACCCGCTGCTGCAGGCCGACGCTGAGCTCTCCCACCCTGGCCTCCGGATCCACCCGCAGGCCATACTCCTGAGACAGCGCCCGGACCTGCTCTCTGGCGGCGGCCCGGTCACAGAAAAGCCCAGCACGCCGGGGCTCCCGGCCTAAAACAATGTTCTGGGCCACGGTGAAGGAGGGCACCAGCATGAAATGCTGATGGACCATGCCCACCCCCAACTCAATGGCAGCTTTGGGGCTGAAGTGGGCAATCTCCTGTCCCTTGACCGTGAGGCTCCCCCCCGTTGGCGTGTGAATGCCGTAGAGAATGTTCATGAGTGTACTCTTTCCCGCCCCGTTCTCCCCCACCAGGGCAAAAATTTCCCCCTTATGTACCGTCAGGGACACGTCATCGTTGGCCAACACCCCGGGAAATTCCATGGAAACGTGAGAAAATTGAATTACCGGCTCCTGCAAACAGACCACCTTCCATTCCAATCCTGTTTTTTCCTGAAAAAAGGCCCCGCCATGATACGCCTGGAGACAAAGGCGCGGCGAGGTCGATCCTGTGTATTTATTATACGAAATCTTGTTCAATTGTCAACTTGGAAAACAGAAAATCCCACTTGGACCCTGCCCGTGGCCAGGCTTCGGATATAAGCCTCCAGATCTGGCGCTGGCAGCAGCATTGTGGAAAGGACTGCAGCAGCAAAGTGTGGCGCTTACTCCAAGCATCTGGCCTGCAACAAGGAGGCATTTCGTAATCCAAGCCGTTCGAATGTCAAATTAGGAGGTCCCATTGGTCCTTCACCGCCGGCGTAGGAAAGCGGCAAATCGGTCAACCCCTTTTGGGAGCTGACCGATTTGTTTATAACATGCCTTTCGTCTACGCCGGCCCAATGCTTTTACCCATTTGGCAGCGCCTCCCTGGGAATTTCTAGAATGCTACAAAATAGCGCAGGAGCATGGTGGCAATTTGGGCGCGAGTAGCATCGCCTTTGGGGTTCAGGAGCCCGTCCATACCGGTGAGAATTCCGGTATCCACAGCCCAAGCCATGGGTTCGCAGGCGAAATCGCTCACAGCCTTGTGGTCTGCAAATTCTGTCAGGTCACAGACGCCCTTCACATCCTCATGGGAGAACTGGGCATACCGGAACAGGAAGGTCACCAGCTGCTCCCGGGTCACTGCGGTATTGGGCGCAAAGCGGGTGTCGGTAATGCCCTTGGCAATCCCGTTCTCCGCCGCCCAGGCAATGGCCTGACCGTAGTACTGGTCCATCTTCACGTCGGCAAAGGGCGTGGTTTCTGCCGCCTCCGGCTCTCCTGCCATTCGGTACAGGATGGTCATCAACTGGCCGCGGGTCAGTTCGCCGTTGGGCAGGAAGCGGCCGTCGCCCATGCCTACCATGAAGCCCTGATCCAGGGCAAAATCCACACCCTCGTGATACCAGCGGGTGCAATCCAGGTCCTGGAAGTCCTTGGAGGGACAATTGCCGTCGTTGGCGGGCACAATCCGGCTCTCCGTTTCACTACAGGTGGCACAGGTCCGGGTTTCCTTGCCGTCGTGGAAGCAATCGGCCTCCTGCTCCACCGTCCACTGGCCCCACTGGTGGCCCAGGGCGGGGGTCACGGTGTCGCGGTAGCTGTAGCCACAGACCGTGCACTCGTGGAGGGTATACCCCTCAGTCGTGCAGGTGGCCGCAACCACGGTATCCTTCAGGGTGTGACCCTTGGCTGCTACGCTTCGGGTCTCGGTTTCGTTGCAGCTGGCGCAGGTTCGGGTCTCTTCCCCAGCCTCGGTGCAGGTGGCTTCCTTGGTCACAGTCCACTCACTATAGCTGTGGCCGGTGGCCTTTTGGACCTGGTCGCGATAGTTGTAGCCACAGAGTTCACAGGTATGGAGGGTATAGCCGTCTGTCTCGCAGGTAGGCGCTACCACATCCACCCGGTAGGTATGCCCGGTGGCCTCCACCACTCTGGTCTCTGTCTCGCAGCAGCGGGCGCAGGTCCGGAACTCCTGACCGGCCTCGGTGCAGGTGGGCTCCCGGGTCTCAGTCCAGGCGCTCCAGTCGTGGCCCAGGGCGTCAGTCAAGTGGTCTTTGTAGCTTTCGCCGCAATTCCGGCAGGTGTACAGGGTGTAGCCGCCCGCTTCGCAGGTGGCCGGTACCACGGACACAATGTAATCATGCTCCGGTACCGTTACGGTGATATGCTCCACCTTACCGGGATAATCTTCGTTGTTTTCCAGGGTGGTCACTGCAAACTCTGCTTCTGTGCCGGCCTCCGCCGTGAAGGTCACGGTGGCCAGGACAGAACCGGCAGGGATTGCTTCCTGGTTGGCATAGCCAAAGGTGAGGCAGCCCGCTTCCTCGTGGAAGCTGTTCAGCAGTGCTTTGCCGGAAGCTTCCGTCAGGGTCAGCTTCGTGGCGTCATACTCCAGGGTGATGAGCCCGTTGGTGGTCTCCTCGTCCGCCGTGATGGTCAGGGTGCCGGCCTTCCCGTTGCACTGGGTCTCGTGTCCCACATGCAGGAGCTCCGCAGGCAGCCGCAGGGCCTCCCGGGCCTCTTGCACCATGCCGGCCTGCACCGCATCCAAGCCCCCCACAGGGGCTTCCTGGGGTTCTGCCGCTTCCGCAGCTGCCGGACGGACGTCTTGCGCCAGGGCGTCCTTGCTGTCCAGCAGGGCCTCCCGGGCCACATCTTCCTCGGTGCGGGTGACCGCTTCCGCCCGCATGGCAGGTGCAACCGGTACGGAGAATCCACCTTCGCCCTGGGCGGCGTCGTTCCGCTTGGCCAGCGTCAGGCAGGCAGGGTAGTTGCCCTCGCCGAAGTTGCCCAACAGGTGGACACGATAGATGTCCTCCGCCGGGTCATAGCGCAGACGGTAGAGGTCGTTGCCGGCGCCGTTATAGTAGGAGAAGTACAGCACGCCATCTTCATCGGCAACCATGGAGCAGCAATGGAGGCCACCCTTCTGAGGGAATACCAGCTCCATCTGGCTCAGTTCTGTATTCATATAGTTATAGCTGATCTCCTCACCGTCATACCAAATGGCCCACAGATAACCGGCGTTGTCCATGGCATACAGCAAATCACAGTTGACACCTTCCTCGTTGACAGCCTGTCCCATAGAGGTAATGGCCACCAGATTGGAGCCGCCGGTGTATGTTCTCGTGGGCAGACGCCAAGTGGAGCCAAAGCTGTTACTGATCGGCGCACAAGGTTTATACACATCCGCGCCTGCCACCCCCACAACTTGGGGAGTCTCCACTGTACCAAACAGCTGTAAAGCTGTGAGGTCATCTACACTGTACCACGAGCTGCCGGAGGACTTTACAATATTACCGGTAGCTGCGTCAACCTCATGCATCTTGACCCAATCGTTGTCCCGAATATACATTTTGTCGTTCTCTGCATCATATACAGCAGCGCCAATTGGAGAGGGAACATTGGTCACCACACCAGGGGTCCAGAAGCGGTCGTTCTCCAGATTCCAGCTGAAAAACCGAACATTGCCGCCCATATCTTCCAGCACACCTTCTACAGAGGAGTGTACAGATTCCACCTCAACCTGACAATTGGCCGTAACCGCTGCATTCAGATTCGACGTAGCAGTGATGGTGCACTGGCCGTCGCCTACCGCTGTCACCACACCATCCGGGTCCACTGTCGCCACCGCTTCATCCGAAGAGATCCAAGTGACAGTCCGGTCACGGACGGTCCATGGCAAAATGGTAGCGCTTAGCTGCTGCTTCGCACCTTGCAGCAGACGGAGCTGCTCTGCACTCAGCTCCATGGACGCAATTTCGTCTGTAGGATCATACCAATGACCGCCTGTATGTTTCTCTGGAATACACAGGGAGGTGAGCTCCGTCTGAAAATCACCCAGATTCGTGACTTCCCCAGTCTTGGGATCAATTTCAAACAAGACGCCCTTATACTTTTCCTGGGTCTCAGTCGAAGTGTCATAATAGGATGCCCAATACAGCAATCCATTGTTGGGGTTCACTTCCAACGCCTGAATGTAGTTGTTGAAGTAGCCATTGTTCGTCACCCTTTTGGGGCTGGAGATGTTATCCAGCGTAAAGGTAAACACCATGCCCGGCTGATTGGCAAAGCCATTGCCGTAGGATACCGTGTAGAAGTTGCCTTCCCCGTCACAGGCCAAAGTATTCACCACAATGCCAATGTCACCGCCAATGGCGCCCAAGCTTTCTGCACTGCCGCAGAGCTTATCAATCCGCACCAGCTGGTTGCTATTGTTGACACCATAAAGCTCTTGGTCCTTGGGATTGTAAGCCAAGTCTGTGAGCTGCATGCCTAGATTGGTCACAAAGGTTTCCTCAGTCAGATCCTCCGGATTCAGGATATACAGATCCGCATTGCCATCAATGGCCACAATCACGCCATCGGCAGCCGTAGCGCCGAAAAAGGTGTGGTTTCCAACGGCGATTTCCTGGGCAGACTCTCGGGTGTCCCCCCGGTTAAAGCCAATCCAGCAGCCCTTCTTGCCATCAAAAGCAAACATCTCCGGCACAGGCTGCTCCTCACCCAGCTGCATCTTCAGCACATAAGTCGTCACATTATTGGCGTAGTCAATGACCTGAACCAGGAATTTATTTCCATTGGCTTTCTGCAAATCCAGTTCATATGTGCAGGTGTCGCCCGCTTGGACGCCATCTCGCGTACCGTCAAAATCCAGAACGGTTGCGCCGCCAGCATTGAAAAGGACAACCGCTGCAATATACTGGTTGTCATGAGCTTTCACCGTCATCGTCTTCTGGATGGGATCCACAGACACGCCGTCCAAGGTGGGGGCCGTGTTGTCAATGGTCACAGGCATGCTCAAGGACGCGCCTTTGCCCAGAGCCTCCCAATCGACCCGGCCTTCCTCTTTCACATAGAGGGCCGGAGCCAAGGTCAGACTCAACTCCACGCGATCGTTCTCCTGCAGGGAATCATCCGGCGTCCAATTGATATTCATGGTGTTCTCAGTATTATACCATTTGCCGCCATTGACGTAGTAGAACGCACCATCCACAGCGCCCATTTGCGCTTCCTGCAAAATCTTTCCGGTTTCCAGGTTCGTAACACAGAATCGGGAAGCTGCGGCATTCCGGATGGCTGCAAAGCCCACCATGCTGATGGTGTTCCCCTGGGTGCTGTTGATGGCATTACGCTCCGGCTTGTAGAATTCGTCCAGAACAGGGTTGCCGCCAAAGTAGTATGCAGAACCTGGGGTATCCCCATAAGTGATTCCATAAAAATTGGCATCGGGATTGCCCAGGTAAGGGGTCCGGTACTCGGCATTGCCGCTGTACTCCATATAGGAACCCACATCGAACATGGGCGCATCGGTCCAGCTGCCATAATAGGCCAGTACCGGGATGGAGTGGCTGGCGCCAACCACGCCCTCTTCGTCCGCCAGAGCCTTGGCGTTCACAAAGGCTTCCACGTAGGCGCCGCCTACATAGTCGGTCAGGAATTCCCGGGCCTTCTGAGTGAGCCGAACGGAGACCTGGATCTCCACAGAGCCGCCCGCCGGGACACTGACGGTGGTGTCATTGCGGAGTTTCTGGAGGAGCAGGTGGGCGTCATAGGTCTCCACCTTGCCGTTTCCGTCCAGGTCCCCGTGCTGGAGATTCTGGATGGAGGAGCGCTTCCCGGTGACGTAGTCCAGCAGGGCCTGGGCATCGTCCCCATTCGTTTTACCGTCGCCGTTGAAATCACAAGCGGCCAGCTCCTCCTCCGGGAGGATGGTCTTGCCCCCGGCAGTCCAGGACACATCGGCGTCCAGGGCCGTAGTGGTCAGGTCCATGTACTGGGCCAGCTGAGTTTCATCCTGATTGCCGTTGGCATAGCTCACAAAGTGATCCTGAGTGAACACATCGGCAGACAGGGAGAAGGTCTTTGCCCGGTCTTCCAGATTGTGGATCTGGAAGGCAAACTGGTACTCGCCCCTCCGCTCTGGGTCCTCGCCCAGCTCTGCCTTGACTTTGCCGTCGGGCTGACCGTCCACCAGGACGTATGTATCTGCACTGGTGGCAGCGGCGGTATTCACCAAACCGGCGCCCTGCTGAATCACAGGGAAGAAATTGCCATTTTCGTCCCGCATGGGAACGGCGGTGGACATCATGAGGCTCTGGGCCAGGGCCCGGTCCGTAATGCCCTCCTGGGACAGGCCCCGCTCCCGGATGGCTTGTTTCACCAGGGCGGTGATACCGGCAACCTGGGGCGCCGCCATGGAGGTGCCGCTCATGAGCTCATACTGATCGGTCTGGCTCACTGCGCCGTTGATGGAGTAGATGTCGCCGCCAGGGGCCGTGATTTCCGGCTTCAGGCTCAGATTGCCAGGCACACCCCAGGAGCTAAAATAGCTCACAACTGGGTTCCCACCCAGCTGAACCGGATGCACCGTGCCATAAATCCGCATCTTGCCAGTGTAGTAGGTTCTTCCGTCTTCCGTAGTCGCCTTCTGGGAGTGCGCCTGGATCCACTGCCCTTCCGACAGAGGAATGGAGACACAAGGAGCATCTTTGGTGTAAGAGGACAGATCCATATTGAGGGTCGCTTCCACATTGTTGCAAATCACCGTGGCAACTGCACCGGCATTCACGGCGTTTTCGCCCTTGACATAGAAGGACAGGCCGCCGCCCCGGGAGCAGAAGACCACTTTGCCGGTGACGTCAATGCCGCTGAACTCCTCTGGCGCGCCAAAGTCCAGGAACACATACTCCAGCTCCGTGCCCGCACCGTCTTCGGAGACGTCCAGCGTGGCCAGCGGCTTGTTGGTGTATTCGTTAACTGGATCATTGTAAATGAACTCCCGTCCATCTACCTGGAAGGGGGCGCACACAGCGCCATCGTTGTCTGCAGAGGCAACGGTGAGGGCATTGGTGTAAGAGCCGGGGGATCCGTCTGTCTGGAAATGGGGGTTATCCAGATAGTTATACCCGCCGGTATTGCCATGCTCCGACCAGTAGCCGCTGTTGCCGGAGGAAATGGTGACCACGGTGTCGGTGGTAGTCAGGAAATTCAACAGGCCGGCATAGGTCTCGTTGTACGGCTCGCCAGGCGCGCCGGAGCCCAAAGACAGGTTCACCGCGTCACAGCCCAGGACAATGGCGTCCTCAATGGCGGCCATGTAGTCGGAGTCGTAAGCGCCGCCGGACCGGCCAAAGACCTTCATCACGATGATCTGCGCATCGGGAGCGTTGCCCACCATGTGGACCGCATCCATGGCGGAAACAAATTCTTCGCCCCGCTTCAGATACCGGTTGGCCACAGCAATGCCGGACACATGAGAGCCGTGCTCACCCTGGCTGTCTTTGTCGTGGGTGATCTCCAGACCCTTGTCGATGTAATTGAAGCCGAAGGGGATCTTGAGATTCCGGTACAGGTTGGAGGCCTCCAGGCCGCTGACCCGCTTGGCCGCATTCAGGATCGGATTCCCATTGGCATCGGTTTTGGCCAAAATCTCGGCCACCTCTGCCTCGTCCATCACATCCAGGGCCGCCAGATAGTCTTCATACGATTGTCCTGCCTTCTGCGCGTCCTCCTGGAGGGCATGGGCCAGAGCGTCGGGATCCATGGACTGATGATCCGTATCCAGGCCGGTGTCGATGATCGCAACCCGACTGCCAGCGCCGGTGTAGCCCGCCTGCCAGGCCAGGTTGGTGCCGGTCATCCCGGTGGCAATGGCCATGTTGGGCCTGTCAGCCGCATCGGTCACCGCCTCCTGGGGCTCATACCGGGTCTCCAGAACCACCTGCTTGACGCCAGGGACCTGGGAAATGGCCGCAATCTGGCCATATTCCACGTTGGCGGAAATCAGGTTGGCAGCCAAGGTCAGGTTCCAGACCACATCCAGCTTCTTGCCGGTGGCCTTCTGAACCTGGGCCGCCACATCGGTCTGCGCTTTCCCCAGGCCTGCGCGATAGGTCATCGCCGCCCCATTGTCGGCAATGCCGGCGGTGGAGTAGCCAGCTTCCAGGGTGGAAGGCTGCTCCAAAAGAATGGAAACGCGGACCAGATCGGTGGCCGCATAACTGGGTTCGCCTGTTGCGTTTTCCACGGCCTCAGTGAGGAGAGATGCGGAAACCGCGCTGTTGTCTACCTGCGTAAAGCTGACCTGGGACTCGCCGCCGCCCGCTGCGCCCACAGGCACAGCAAAGGAGAGCAGCATCGCAAAGGTCAGGAGGTACGAAAGTAAACGGGTTGACAGATGCTTTCTTTCCATGTTCCTTCTCCTTATGTACCGGATGAAACCGGCAGATATTTATCTACGGGAGCTGTGGCAGACGCTTTCTGGAGTTTACACTGCCCCACCCGTTAGATACATTCGTTCCGCAAACCGCCCTGGATGGTAGTTGCCTCCGTTCTTATTTTATTATTACCGCTTTGCTATTTCAAACTCAATCTTACTGTCTGTACAAACAGTATAAGCGGAGCGCATCAAAAAATCAAGCTTTTTTTCACAATAACCAAAAAACCGGCTGATGCAAGGAGCGTTTCCGTTCCTCGCATCAGCCGGGTCTGCGTTTCCTCTATGTTCAACCATTTCTCCGCCTTTGGAAGAGATCCTGTACCTCACCGAAAAATTGGCCGATGCCGTCGATGTCCGTGGTATAATACGTCCGGAACTGCTCCTGCTCCTGCTTCAAGAAGCCGTGCCGGGTCAGGGCAGCCAGACTGCGGGACATGTTGCCGGTGTTGCTGCCGTTTTCCTCCGCCAGCTGCTGGCAATAGCTGCGGCCCTCGGACAGGCGCATCAGCAGCATCAGCTTGGTCTTGTCGCTCAGGGCGCGAAATGCGGCGCAAACCTCATCCAGATCCTCCCCATACATCCGGCGGGAGCACTCTGCCACCAGAGCGCTGCCAAATACAAAGAGGTTCCGCCCGTCATGGAGAATCGCCTCCCCCGTCTCGCTGTGGAACTCCGCCGCATCCATCAGGCAAAAGCAGACCTGGCGCTCGGCAGTCTCCGGGAGAGCCCAGTCCGGTTTGGTCCCCTCCAGAAATGCCTCCGGCTTCATGGTGAGAAAGCGGGAAGCCCAATATTCCCCCATACCCTCCATCAGCCAGGGGTACTCCTGCAGCTTCTGCTCCAGTCTTTGGCTATAAGGCAGAATCAACTCCGTGAGCCGGTCCATGGTAGCGTCATAATCCTCCAGGACACTTACAACTTCCATGGCAAAGTCGCCGGAGAAGCCCATGCGGTAGACCTGGCGAAACAGGCCCTCCTGCTTTTCTCCGGAAGCCAGTGGCAGAAACGTTAAGCCCGGAAGCCCACCGGCCAGGCGAAAGCCCCGCTCCTGGATCTGCCGCCAGTTCTCTTTCAGCACACGCGCCTCCCCGGCCAGAGTGTGGTCTCGCCACGCCTGAAAGGGAATGGTCATCACCCGGGCCATGGTGGTCGCATCCCGCCCCGGTCCCGGCTCCCGCCGGCCGAAAAAGTACTGCATCTCCGTTGCCTCCCGGTTCACATCCTTGCAGACCTCCTGGATGATATCCTGGAGGCACTCCAGCCGCCGGTGCCAAGTCTCATCCACGTAGTTCCGGTAGAGACGCAGCATCGCGTCCCGGATCTCCAGCATGGAGATCCGGTTGACATATTTGACCAACATCCCCACGGTCTCATATAGCATATAGGGTTTGGTGTCCAAAATCGTATTCATGTGTACCTCCCAGACTTCATATCCATGAATTTTATTATACGGTGCAGAGCGCGCGCCTGTCAAGGCTCCGGCCAATTCCCATCCGGGCAGCAGCATTTACGTTCTCCGTACTGGTGTGCTGAAATGACCGGCATAGGCATCCGGTCATCAGCTTCAGCAACACCACTTGACATGTCACGGCGCGGGAACTCCCTTGGCTTCCCGAGAGAGGACGCATCCATGCCTCTCGCAAACCCATGGCATCAACTGACGGAAATCCCGGGGAAACTGTTGATTTTCCACCTGGTATCCGATATAATGTATGATTAGATTGAAAAAAGCAATGACCGCTTGCAGGAGGTAACCGAAATGCTGAAAAACGCGGATAAAACCATGGAAAAGATTGTAGCCCTGTGTAAAAACCGGGGCTTTGTATTTGCCGGCTCAGAGATTTATGGCGGACTGGCCAATACCTGGGATTACGGTCCCCTGGGTGTGGAGTTGAAAAACAACGTCAAGCGGGCCTGGTGGAAGAAGTTTGTTCAGGAGAGCCCCTACAACGTGGGGCAGGACGCCGCCATTCTGATGAATCCACAGGTCTGGGTGGCTTCTGGCCACGTCAACACCTTCAATGACCCGCTCATCGACTGCAAAGCCTGCAAAATGCGGCACCGGGCGGACAAGCTCATTGAAGATTACCTGGCTGCCAACGGCATAGAAGACGTGAATGTGGAGGCGATGGACAACGACAGTCTGGTGGCCTACATCCGGGAGAAGCAGATCCCCTGCCCCGGCTGTGGCAAATCCGACTTCACCGACATCCGGAAGTTCAATTTGATGTTCAAAACCCACCAAGGCGTCACCGAGGACTCCGCCGCAGAGGTCTACCTCCGGCCAGAGACCGCTCAGGGCATTTTCGTGAACTTTAACAACCTGCTCCGGACCACCCGGCGGAAGCTGCCCTTCGGCGTGTGCCAAATTGGCAAATCCTTCCGCAACGAGATCACCCCGGGCAACTTCACCTTCCGGACCCGGGAGTTCGAGCAGATGGAGCTGGAGTTCTTCTGCAAACCCGGCACCGACCTGGAGTGGTTCCAGTATTGGCGGAGCTTCTGCCACCAGTGGCTCCTGAATCTGGGCATGCGGGATGAGAACCTGCGGCTCCGGGACCACGCCCCGGAGGAGCTGTGCTTCTACTCCAAGGCCACCACAGACTTCGAGTTCCTCTTCCCCTTCGGCTGGGGCGAGCTCTGGGGCGTGGCGGACCGCACCGATTACGACCTGACCCAGCATGAGAAAACCTCTGGTCAGGATCTCAAATACTTTGACCAGGAATCCGGGGAGCATTACGTGCCTTACGTGGTGGAGCCCTCCCTGGGCGCCGACCGGGTCACCCTGGCCTTCCTCATTGACGCTTATGATGAAGAGGTGGTGGGCCAGGACAAGAAGGGCGCCGACGATGTGCGCACAGTTCTGCACCTGCATCCCGCCCTGGCTCCCTATAAAGCCGCCGTGCTGCCCCTGTCCAAGAAGCTCTCCGGCAAGGCCGAAGAGATCTATCACCAACTGCAGAAGGACTTTATGGTGGACTTTGACGACACCGGCTCCATCGGCAAGCGGTACCGCCGCCAGGACGAGATCGGCACGCCCCTGTGCATCACCGTAGACTTCCAGACTGTGGGCGATGAAACCACCCCCGCCGACCACTGCGTCACCGTCCGGGATCGGGACACCATGGAGCAGGTCCGGATTCCCATTGAAAGCCTCAAAGCATATATCCAGGAAAAAATGGCGTTCTAAATTGATATAATTAGGAAAGGAGGCGGCATCATGTACGCAGCGGATTTCCGGCAGCGGGCCCGGCTCGCCCTCCGAACTAGGTGGGCGCCGGCGGTTCTGACTGCCTTGGTTGCATCCTTGCTGGGGGCAGAGCTCTTCCCCTTGGATTTGCAAATCCAGTTGGATCCCACCCAGATTCAGCAGCTCCTCTTGAACCCAACCCTTGTGCCCATTTTTCAGGGTATGGTCGCCTGGTCTCTCACCTTGGCAATCATTGGGTTCTTTTTGGGCGGGGTCACCCATTTGGGCTACTGCCGGTTCCAGCTAAATTTGCTGGATCAAAAGCCGGCGCAGCTGAGCGACCTGTTCTCCCAGTTCCACCGCTTTGGGGCAGGCTTCTGCTTGAATCTTCTCACAGGTCTCTTTATATTCCTGTGGAGCCTGCTCTTGTTTGTCCCTGGCCTCATAGCCGCTTATTGCTACGCTATGGCCCCCTACATTCTGGCAGAAGACCCCGGCTGCACCGCCAGCGAGGCCCTGGCCCGCTCCACGGAAATGATGCGGGGCTATAAGGCCCGCCTGTTTTGCCTGGACCTCAGCTTCTTCGGCTGGCGGCTGCTGGGAATTCTGACCCTTGGCATTGGCAACCTGTGGGTCAATCCCTACTCCACCCTCTCCACCGCCGCCTTCTACCGCTGGCGCTGCCAGGAGAACCCGGCGTTCGCTCCGCCCGCGCAAGAGACTCCATAACAATCCAACGCCTGTTATCGAAAGAGGCTGCCACAAACCGGAACGGTTCAAACCGCTTCGTTTTGTGGCAGCCTTCTTTGATTGCAGGCTCCTTTTCTATTCCACTTGCCCCGCCATGCAGATCCTTCGTAGCACGCCGGCAAATAAATCCTTCCACGTGAGGCGGGCAACCCCTTCCTGAGCCACCAGAGGAATCTCCGCCAAAATCTGGCCGTCTGCCTGAACTGTCAACGTGCCCAGGCGCTGCCCCTGGCTCACGGGCGCCTGAACAGATGGCTCCAGCTCCACGGTCCGGGTAACCGACTGGCGCAGGCTCTTGTCAATGAGCAGCTGCTCCTCTCCAGACGGCACGGGCTGCACCGTCCCGGCCTCTCCCAAAACTACCGGAACCGGGGAGAGGGGCTCTCCCTCCTGCACTGGCACCAGGGCATAGTTGGCAAAGCCGTAATCCAGCAGCGCCTTGGCAGATTGGAACCGGTCCGGCGAGCTGGCGCAGTGGAGAACCACCGCCACCAACTCCAGCCCATCCCGCTGGGCACTGGCAGACAGGCAGGAGGTATAGCCGGTTTTGAGCCCGGTGGTGCCCTCGTAAAACCGGACCAGCTTATTGGTATTAGCCAGGCCAAAGGCGCCGTTTCGCACCGTATCCATCCAAATAGTGGTGAACTTCTTAATATCCGGATGGTGCAACAGCAGCTCCCGGGACATGAGGGCAATGTCATAGGCGCTGGTCAAATGCTCTGCAGCGGAGGGCTCGTCGTCCAGGCCGGTGCAGTTGACAAAGTGGGTGTCCTCCATGCCCAGCTCCTTGGCGCGGGCATTCATTTTCTCCACAAATCCAGCCTCGCTGCCTGCAAGGAACTCCGCCATGGCGCAGGCGCAGTCGTTGGCAGAGGACACGGTAATGGATTTTACCATCTCCTCCACCGACATGGTCTCCCCCACCTTCAGATAGACCTGACTGCCACCCTTGGCCGCCGCCGCCTCAGAGGCAGTTACGGTATCCTGCCAGGAGATTTTCCCGGAATCCACCGCCTCCATAATGAGAAGCAGAGTCATCACCTTGGTGACGCTGGCTGGCGCCAGCCGCTCATGAGAATTGGTCTCGTACAGCACCGTCCCTGTAGCCAGATCCATAAGCACCGCCGACGGCGCAGCCAGCTGTAAGTCTACCGCACCAGCCGGAAGCGCCAGCATTCCACCCAATATGCCTGCCAGAAGCAGCACAATGACGATTCGTTTACCCATATCCATCCCTCCCGGTTTTGCTACAGCCTATGTTCCCGGGGACAAGAATATGATGGCCAGTCCCGGTTAACAGGCGGATACCAAAAAGCTGCGGGCAGAGCGCATCGGCCCCTCCCGCAGCTGGTAGAATTCTACCCTTTTTTAAGTTACTGGTGAAATGGTAATGGTCTCAGCCCAATCCAGGAACTGGCTCCGATAGATAAACTGGTCCTCTGCCTTGCATATGAGCTCAGTCACCCAGAAGGTGTCCTCCGATTTCACAATTGCCTCACAGTAGAAGAACATGATATCGTCCGACTCATTCAGATAGGTGAGGCAGACTGCGCCGTTGTCCAGCTCATGCAGCTCCACCTCCTGAATCCCCGGAGCCAGCTCCTGTAGCTTCAGGGCCAGGTCCTTTGCCGAAAGCTCCGAGACTCCCCAGGCCTCACACAGCGGTTCCGCCTCCTGTTGCCGGACACATACGTAAGCATCCTCAGCCTCCGCCGCAAGGGCAGCGTCTTCCTGTGTTGTCTTCCGGAACCCAGCCGGCAGGGAAATGGAATAGGGATCCTGGGTGAAGGTGGTGAGACGGTTCTGCCTCTCTTTCTGGGCCGAAGTGGCGCCTACAGAAATGGCAATGGCTACAATCGCCATACCAATTCCCAGCAGCCACGTAGCCCCTGTGCTCCGTTTGCCTCTGACCTGCCGCACCGGCTTTCCGGTCACCTCCTCCAGATAGGCCCGGAACTCCTCTGGCGTACCTGTTTGCAACGCCTGCTTGGGGATGAGGTGGGCTGTATTTTGGCTGATGTACAGGGCAAACAGACGGGGAGTTTCCAGAATCTGGACAAAGCTGTCATACCGCACACAAGAGTTTTCCGGCTTGCTGGTAACATAAACCTCATTCGGGCCAAATGCATAGGTGACGGGCATCCCCTGAAGCTGCGTGCATAGGGTCCGGTACACATTCCTTCCGTTGCCCCAGCCCAGCAGCAGCCAAATGTAAAACGACATCAGGCCCACCGCCCAAAGGCTCTGACATGCAGATCCCCCGTCAAATACCATGCACAACGGGTACAGCACCAATAGCACCACCAAGCTGCACCCCAAAAGTACCCAGGTGGCCGCATTCTTTCTGGCTGTGATTGCTCCGAACTCATGGCAGATTTTACGATCCGGTATCAATGTCACTTCAAATCGTGGTTCCATACCTGCTCCTCCCTCAGCCTTTTTGTAGCTTTTCAAGGAAAGTATAGCACACTGAAGTGGCAATTGCAAGTAACATTTCTACACTTCCAAGGTAGCGGCTCCCTCGGCTCTCTCCCGGGGCATATGCATACAGCGCAGGCGAATCCGGACCAGCCTGTGGAGGAGGTCCAAATTCGCCTAAGCGTGGGGGAGCACGGAGCATCCTGCCGCAGGTGCGCCTTGCAGAAAAATCTCCTGTTTTCTCCCAATTCCCGGCGAATTCCAGGGCTGTTCCTGACACGGCACACCGGTCTACCTCTGCAAAGGGTAAATCATTATACACATATAGAAAGAGGCCGCCCCTACAACAAAGGGCAGCCTCTGGAACACGCATAAGATTAGTCCGCCACGTAGGGCAGCAGAGCGATCTGACGGGCGCGCTTGATGGCGACGGTCAGCTGGCGCTGATGGGCAGCGCAGGTACCGGTGGTCCGGCGGGGCAGAATCTTGCCGCGCTCAGACAGGTAACGGCGAAGCTTTGCGGTGTCTTCGTAATCAATGTGAGTCATCTTGTCCACGCAAAATTGGCAAACCTTTTTGCGCTTGCGGGGACGGACGCGATCGTTAGCCATGGTAATCCTCCTTCGTCAAAACTCTTTTGGAAAATGGGGCTGGATTTTAGAACGGAAGCTGGGCATCGTCATCCTCCAGCATGGCAAAGTCCGACGCAGGCGCGCTGGCCGGAGCGGCATAGCTGGGGGCGGCGGGGGCAGAATAGCCGCCGGAACCGTAGCTGTTTCCGGAACCATAGCTGCTGCCGGCATTGTAGCTGTTGCCGGCGTTGTAGCCGCCGCTGGACTCCGTGTCCCGCTTGCTGTCGCCAAAGTAGACATTGTCGGCCACCACCTCAGCGCTGCGGCGTTTGTTGCCGTCCTTGTCCTCCCAGGGGCGGATCTGCAGGCGGCCGGAAACCACAGCCATGCGGCCCTTGGAGAAGTACTTGGAGACAAACTCCGCTGTACTGCGCCAAGCCACGATGTCAATAAAATCCGTTTCCCGTTGGCCTCCGTCCTTGGGCGCATAGTCCCGATCCACGGCCAGGGTAAAGCTGGCTACAGCAATCCCCGTGCCGGTGCGGCGGAGCTCCGGATCCCGTGTAAGACGGCCCATGAGAACAATGTGGTTCAGCATGGCGTTCCTCCTCACACTTCTTCGTCGGTGATGATGTGACGGATCACGCCTTCTGTGATGTTGAGCACCCGGTCCAGCTCAGCGGGGAGCTGAGGCTTGCACTCACAAATCATCCGGACATAATAGCCCTCGGGCAGATCGTTGATGGGGTAGGCCAGACGACGCTTGCCCAGCTCATCCAAGCTGACGAGAGTCCCCTCCGCTTCCACCATCGCCTTGAACTTTTCCACAAGAGCGGCAATGCCTTCCTCGCCCTGGGCAGGGTCGATGATGTAGATTACCTTGTACTTCGCGGAAATCTTAGCCATGTTTTTGCACCTCCTTTTGGACTTCTGGCCGCCGTGGCTGCGGCGGCAAGGATGTCTGTGGATTCACAGAACTTTCTGATTATACTGGTTTTTTTTGAGACTGTCAAGGAAAAGATTTAAAAAATCAGAAAATTGGGCCCTTATGGCTTACAGACCGCATACGATGACGGCACACGCAAGCAGCGGAACGGTTACCCATTACACTCCGGCAGCCGGACCTCTGGCATCAGCTCCCGGCTGATGATCCGAAGCGTCTGCTCCAGCTTGGTGCATTCCTCCCGGGAAAACCGTTCGCTGATTCGTCCCATGACCTTTTCCACATAGGACGAGCTCACATTGTAGTAGTCCATGTACCTCTGGGTAACCTCCAGATGATACTCCCGGCGGTCCTTCTGAGACTGAATCTTGCGCAGATAGCCTTTCCGGATGAGATTGCCCACCTTGTATGCAGCATTTGGCGTAGAAATTCCCATAAAGACGGCAAATTCGTTGATCGTAGGACGCTGCAGCGCTTGGATGGCTTCCATGCAGAAGGTCTCCACCGTGGTCAGGCTAGCCTCCCGGCCCTGAAAGCGCTGGAAGATCTCCTGGTAAAAATGGAGCTTGAATTTGTTATACACATCGAAAAAAGCATTCTTCAGCATGTCCTGCCACGCACCTTCCCGTTATATGTATATATTTATATCATAGCCAATTTTCGGGAATACAACCAGCTTTAGCCCTTTTCTACGGCAAAAATCAGCTCTGCCGTGGCCGCAACCTCTCCATCCACGACAGCCTTGGCCTTGCCAAAGCCAATTCCGCTTCGGAAGGCCGTCAGTGTGCACTCCATCTCCAGCACATCTCCCGGCGTCACCTTCCGCCGGAACCTGGCGTCCTTCACGCCGCCGAAGAGGACGATACGCCCTTGATTTTCCGGCTGTGCCAGGAAGGCCGCACAGCCCACCTGGGCCATGGCCTCCAAAATCAGCGCTCCGGGCATCACGTGCTCCTGGGGAAAATGGCCGCAGAAAAATTGCTCATTGACGCTGACGCACTTGATGCCCCTGGCCCACTGCCCCGGCTCACCTGCGGTGATCCGGTCTACCAGGGCGAAGGGATAGCGGTGGGGCAGCAGCTCCGCAATTTGGTTGGAATTTAGCTCCATCATGCATCCTCCCATTTCTTCAGCAAAATGCTGCCGTTATGGCCGCCAAAGCCCAGAGAATTGGACATGGCATACCGAATATTTACCTGCCGTCCCTGACCTGGCACCACGTCCAGATCGCATTCCGGGTCCGGCACCTCATAGCCGATGGTGGCAGGCAGGAACCCGTCCTTCAGGGCCATGGCGGTAAAAATCGCCTCTACGGCTCCCGCCGCGCCCAGCATATGGCCGGTCATGGACTTGGTGGAGCTGACTGCCAAGTGCCTGGCATGATCTCCGAATACCGCCTTGATGGCCGCTGTCTCTCCGGCATCGTTGAGGCGGGTGGAGGTACCGTGGGCATTGATATAGTCCACCTGCTCCGGCAAGACTCCGCCGTCTGCCAGAGCCTGAGCCATAGCCTTGGCGCCGCCGCTGCCATCGGGAAGCGGCGCCGTCATGTGATAGGCGTCGCAGGTGACGCCATAGCCCAAAATCTCAGCGTAAATGGGCGCGCCCCGCTTCCGGGCGTGGTCCAGCTCCTCCAGGAGGAGGACGCCTGAGCCCTCACCCAGGACAAACCCGTTTCGCTCCAGGTCAAAAGGAATGGAAGCCCGCTTCGGATCGGTACTCTGGCTCAGAGCCTTCATGCTGGTGAAGCCGCCAATGGCCAGGGGGGTCACGCAAGACTCCGCGCCACCACAGAGCATCACCTCTCCATAGCCGTCCCGAATATACCGGAAGGCATCGCCCACAGCGTTGGTGCCACCGGCGCAGGCTGTCACCGGGCAGGTGCACATGCCCCGGAAACCGGTGTCAATGGCCACCTGCCCGGCGGCCATGTTGGCAATGGTGGTGGGAATGTAAAAGGGAGAGATCCGATCCCAGCCCTTTTCTTTCCCCCGCTCATGCTCTGCCTCGGTAATGGCAATGCCACCAATGCCGCTGGAAATGATGACGCCGCAGCGGTCCAGGTCCACCTGCGCCCGGTCCAGACCACTGCTTTCCATGGCCTGCCGGGAAGCCACCATAGCAAACTGGGTGAACCGCCCCATCCGCTTTGCAGCCTGACGGTCCAACACCGTCTCCGGCTGGAAGTCCTTGACCTCTGCAGCCAGCTGGACCTTCAGCCCCGTCGGATCATACTGGGTGATGGGCCCAATGCCGCACACCCCCTGGCGCACTGCTTCCCAGCTCTCCTGGGCTGTGAGGCCCAGTGGGGTCACAGCGCCTATCCCGGTAATCACAACTCGTCTCTTGCTCATACGCTCTCCTCCTACATGGCCATGCCGCCATCTACCGCCAGGACCTGGCCGGTGATGTAGGCCGCCTCCGGGCTTGCCAGGAAGGCCACCGCCTGCGCCACATCCTCCGGCGTTCCGGGACGCCCTGCAGGGATAGACGAAAGCAAAGCCTGCCGGGCTGCATCTGGCAGGACTGCAGTCATATCCGTGTTGATAAAGCCGGGGGCCACAGCGTTGACCGTAATGCCGCGGCCTGCCAACTCCTGAGCCAGGGACTTGGTCATCCCAATGACTCCCGCCTTGCTGGCAGCGTAATTCACCTGACCGGCGTTCCCCCGCAGGCCCACCACGGAGCTCAGGTTCACAATCCGGCCATACCGCTGCTTCATCATAGGCCGGGTCACCGCCTTCATGCACAAAAAGGTGCCCTTCAGGTTGGTGTCCACCACCGCGTCAAAGTCCGCCTGGCTCATCCGCATGGTCAGGCCGTCCCGGGTGATCCCGGCGCTGTTCACCAAGATGTCCACGCGGCCAAAGGTCTCCAGGGTCTGGGCCACCAGGGTCTGGATCGCCGCCTCATCGGCAACGCTGGCCTGAATCGCCAGCGCCCGGACTCCCAAGGCCTCGCAAGCCGCCACAGTGCTCTGGGCCGCCTCTGTATTCCCGGCGTAGCACAGAACCACATGGGCCCCCCGCCGGGCCAGCTCCAGGCACACTGCCCGGCCAATCCCCCGGCTGCCACCGGTGACAATTGCCACTTGATTCTCCAGTTTCACAGATGTTTCTCCTTTTCTGTCTGGGCCAGCCATTGAGGAAGGCCCGTCACATCCGCCACCGTCTCCACCGGATACACCGGCATTTGAGGCAGCGTCCTGTTTACAAACCCGGTGAGGGCATTGCCGGGGCCAATTTCCACCAGAGCCTCTGCCCCCAGCTCCTCCATGCGCCGGATGGTATCTTCCATGTAGACGCTACTTTGCACCTGTCGCACCAAAAGGGCCGGAATGCTGTCCTCCGGCCCCTTCTCCCGGCCCAGGCAGTTAAAGAGCACGGGAATTTTCGGTTCCCGGAAGGAGGTCTTCCGGAACCGTTCCTCCAGCGCTGTACCGGCAGGAGCCATCAGGGGCGTGTGAAAGGGGCCGGAGACCCGCAGGGGCACGCACCGGCGGGCTCCCCGGGCCTTTGCCAGGGCGGCAGCCTGCTGCACCGCCGCCTTGTCTCCCCCCAGAACCAGCTGGCCGGGACAGTTATAGTTGGCAATGACCACTGTACCCAGGGACTGGGATTCCCGGACCGCTTCCAAAAGCTGCTCCCGGGGAAAGCCCAGAACCGCCACCATGGCGCTGTCATGGCCGGCAGCGGCTTCCTCCATAGCCTTCCCCCGGAAGGCGGCCAGAGAAATGGCCGTCTGTGTCTCCAATCCTCCAGCTGCCGCCAGGGCAGAATACTCCCCCAAAGACAGACCGGCCACCAAATCCGGCACAATGCCCATCTCCTTCAGCACCGCCGTCAGCCCGGCGGCAAAGGCCACCATACAGGGCTGGGTGTACCGGGTCTGATTCAGCTGCTTCTCAGGGCCCTGAAAGCATAGCGCCTTCAGATCAAAGTCCGTCTCCGCCCGGTCCAGGACCTCCCGGAAGGCAGGATACGTTTCATACAGATCCTGACCCATTCCCGGGTGCTGGCTGCCCTGGCCAGCGTACAAAAAACCCAGCTTCATGCCTGCTCCTCCCATGCATCCCGGGTCGCACCCAGCACCGCCAGTCCCTGGGTGTAGAGCTCCTGGAAAATCTCCCGCAGGGGGCGGATCTCGTGAAGCATACCGGCCACCTGGCCGGTCATGACGCTGCCCGTCACCACATCTCCGTCAAACACGGCGCGGCGCAGGCCGCCCAGGGTGCAGCGCTCCAGCTCCTCCAGGGTAGCGCCCCGGCTCTCCAGAGCCAGGTACTCCCGGGCCATTTTGTTCTTCAGCACCCGCACCGGACCGCCGATGGAGCGGCCGGTCACCGTGGTGTCACTGTCCTTGGCCTTCAGCAGGGCCATCTTATAATTTTCATGAATGGGACACTCCTGACTCACCAGAAGGCAGGTGCCCACCTGAACGCCGCAGGCTCCCAGGGCCAGGGCCGCCGCCATTTGGCGGCCATCGGCAATGCCACCGGCTGCAATGACCGGGACATTCACTGCATCCACCACCTGGGGAACCAAGGCCATGGTAGTCATTTCTCCCACGTGGCCGCCGGACTCCGTCCCCTCGGCGATGATGGCGTCGGCTCCGGCCTGGACCAGGCGGCGGGCCAAAATAGAAGCCGCCACCACAGGGAAGACCTTCACCCCGGCCTCCTTCCATGCGGGAATGTAGTGGGCCGGATTCCCAGCGCCGGTGGTCACCACCGGCACCCGCTCCTGGGCAATGACCTGTGCCATTTCCGGAGCGGAGGGATTCATGAGCATCAGGTTGACGCCAAAAGGCCGGTCGGTCTTGAAGCGGCAGATTTCAATCTGCTTGCGCAGCTCCTCTCCGGACCGGAGAGAGCCGGAGGCAATGACGCCCAAGGCGCCGGCATTGGAGCAAGCGGCAGCAAATTCGCCGGTGGCAATGTTGGCCATGCCGCCCTGAATGATGGGAAATTCTGTCCCCAAAAGCTGATTCAGTCGATTCATACGGGTCTCCTTTTCTCAAACTCCAGCATGACGCCGCCCCAGGTGAGGCCGCCTCCAAATCCCACAGCCACAACCCGGCTGCCCGGGCCAATCCGGCCCAGATCCTGCAGCTCACTCAAGGCCAGGGGAATGCTGGCAGCGGAGGTATTTCCATAATGTTCAATGTTTTTATAGTATTTCTCCGGCGGAATACCAAGCTTTCTGGCGGCCAGGTCTGTGATACGGGCGTTGGCCTGGTGGAACACAAAGCAGTCCACATCCGCAACGGTGCAGCCACGCTGCTGCAAAACCTGCTCCACGCACCTGGGTACCGTTTCCACTGCAAAGCGGAACACTCCCCGGCCATCCATGGCAATGAGGGAGGGCTCCTCCAGGCGGGCACCCGGGATACAAAGCAGCTGATCGTTCCCCGCACAACCCAGCTGGGCGCCAATGGAGGGCCACCCCGCCCGGCACTCCACCACTGCCGCACCCGCTCCGTCGCCGAAGAGGACGCAGGTAGACCGGTCCGTAAAGTCCGTAAACCGGCTCAGCACCTCACAACCCACCACCAGCCCAAAGGGACGGGCAGAGGCATTCAAAAGGCACTCCATGGTGTGCAGGGCAAAGAGAAAACCGGTGCAAGCGGCGCTCAGGTCAAAGCAGGGAATGTCTTCCGGCAGCCCCAGGTCCCGCTGCAACAGGCAAGCTGTGGAAGGGACCAGCGTCTGCGCCGTCACTGTGGCCACAATGCAGGCTCCCACCTCCTCCGGCCGGACTCCGGCTCGCTCCAGGGCCCGTTGGGCCGCCTCACGGCACAGCTGGGTGTGGGTCTCGCCCTGGCAGTGATGCCGGGTGCGAATACCGGTACGGCTGGAAATCCACTCGTCACTGGTGTCCACAATCCGGGCCATGTCGTCGTTGGTCACTACCCGGGCCGGCACACTGCGTCCCATGCCCAAGATCTTGATTCCGTTCATGGCTCCTCCTTCCGGGGCGCATCCTCATTTGGCAGGACCACACCCATACGTCTGAATTTTTCATACCGGGCAGCGGTCAGTGCGCTGCCCCGCTCCCGGCTGAGGGCGGACAGATGCCGGAACAGGGCCTGGTCCACCTCCCGGTATGCAATGGCTGGGGCCAGATGCGCTCCCCCGGCAGGCTCCAGGATCACCTCATCAATGACCCGCAGGCGCAGCAGCTCCGGCGCAGTCAGCTTCATCAGGTCTGCCGCCTCGCCGCTGCGCCCGGCGTCCTTCCACAAAATGGAGGCAAAGCCCTCCGGGGACAAAATGGCATAGACGCTGTGCTCCAGCATGAGCACCCGATCGGCCACAGCCAGGGCCAAGGCGCCGCCGCTGTTGCCCTCGCCCAGAATCACCGCCACCACCGGAACCGTCAACTGGCTCATGGTGAGAAGATTCCGGGCAATGGCCTCCCCCTGCCCCCGGGCCTCCGCCTCGAGACCGGGGTAGGCCCCGCTGGTGTCGATGAGGGTGACAATGGGGCGGCGGAATTTTTCGGCCTGCTCCATGAGCCTCCGGGCCTTGCGGTAGCCCTCCGGGCTTGGCATACCAAAGTTGCAGCGGAGATTTTCCTCCAGGTTCTTCCCCTTTCGGGTGCCGATGACCGTGACCGGGTGGCCGTGGAACATAGCCACGCCTCCCAGAATGGCCGGATCCTCTCCACAGAGCCGGTCACCCCGCTGCTCAAAAAAGTCTGTAAAGATGGCTCCCACATAATCCGCCACATTGGGCCGTCCCGAATGCCTGGCAATGGCCAGGTGTTGGGCCGCAGTCAGTTCTTCCATTCCCTGCCTCCCTTCTCGTGCAGCAGCAGGAGCTGCACCAGGGTTTCCCGCATCTGTCTCCGGGGCACCACAGCGTCCACAAAACCGTGTTCCTCCTGATATTCCGCCCGCTGGAAGCCCTCTGGCAGGGTCTGCCCAATGGTCTGCTGAATGACCCGTGGGCCGGCAAAGCCAATGAGGGCGCCGGGCTCTGCCAGAATGATGTCGCCCAGGGAGGCAAAGCTGGCCGTCACGCCGCCGGTAGTGGGATCTGTGAGCACGGATATATACAGTAGTCCCTTTTGGGCGTGCCGCCCCAAGGCGGCGCTGGTCTTTGCCATTTGCATAAGAGAGAGAATCCCCTCCTGCATCCGGGCCCCACCGCTAGCACAAAACAGGATGAGGGGCAGACGGCTTTTGGTGGCATATTCCATAGCCAGGGTGATTTTCTCCCCCACCGCTGCGCTCATGGAGCCCATAAAAAACCGGCTGTCCATGACGCCCACCACACACCGCCGGCCGCCGATGGTCCCCAGGGCGGTCACCACTGCCTCCGTGAGGCCGGTTTTCTCCTGGGCCTTTTTCAGCTTCTCCGGATATCCGGGAAAACGCAGGGGGTCCGCAGCCGGGTATTTTTCATTCAGCTCCCGAAATGATCCGGCGTCCAGCACAGATTTCAGGCGGCTGTATGCATCCAGGGGAAAATGGTGACCGCACTTCGGGCAAACCCAGAGGTTCCGGGACAGCTCCGTCCGGTCACTCTGCGCGCCACAGCCTGGACAGGCAGAGGCCTGGGGTCCTGCCTCCCGGACTGCCTTCATGGAGAGAAGCCGGGCCCGGCGCTGGGCAAAAATTCCATTCATACCTTCGTCTCCTCCTCCAGCCGGCGCCTGAACTCCAGCAGCTCCGGCAAATGCTCATCTAAAAAGGCTGTGGTACAGCATCCCCGGATAAAATCCGGGTGATACAAAATCTGGTAGGAGAGCTCGGCATTGGTGGGGAACCCCTCCAGAATAAACTCCTCCAGGCTTCGCCGCATTCTCCGAATGGCCTCCAGCCGGGTGGGGGCATGGGCCATCACCTTCGCCGCCAGGGAATCATACCAAGGCGGCAGCTGACAGCCGGTGTAGAGGCAGGAGTCCACCCGAACCCCGGGACCGCCGGGGAAGTGGAGAAATTCCACCGTTCCCGGACAGGGGCGGAAATCCGCCGCCGGGTCCTCCGCATTGACGCGGCACTCTATGGCGTGGCCCGTGATATGCACCGCCTCCTGGGTCACAGAGAGGGGCAGACCGGATGCAATCCGCAGCTGTTCCCGCACCAAGTCCACGCCGCTCACCATTTCCGTGATGCCATGCTCCACTTGAATCCGGGTGTTCATCTCCATAAAGTAGAAATGACGCCCATCGGGGTCCAACAGGAACTCCACCGTGCCGGCGCTTTCGTAGCCCACTGCCCGGGCAGCCCGTACGGCAGCCTGTCCCATTTCCGCCCGCAGCTCCGGGGCCAGGCCCCAGGCAGGAGCCTCCTCCAAAAGCTTTTGATTTCGCCGCTGCACAGAGCAGTCCCGGTCTCCCAGAGAGATGACATTCCCGTGGCGGTCTGCCAATATCTGCACCTCAATGTGCCGGGGCCGGAGGATCAACTTTTCCAGATACATTTCTCCATTGCCAAAGCAGGCCACCGCTTCGGCCCGGGCGCTTTCAAAAGCCTCTTGTAATTCCTCTTCCCGGTAAACCCGCCGGATGCCCCGGCCTCCACCGCCAGCAGAGGCCTTCAGAAGCACCGGATATCCAACAGCAGCCGCTGCAGCCCGGGCAGCCTCCACGTCATCCACCGGCCCATCGGAGCCGGGGGTCACCGGCACACCGGCCTGCTTCATCAGCGTCTTTGCAGCAGATTTGCTGCCCGCCCGGCGGATTGCCTCCCCGGAGGGACCAACGAAAGCCAGTCCCTCCCGGGCACAGGCATCGGCAAATTCTCCGTTTTCAGACAGGAATCCGTATCCCGGGTGTATCCCGTCACAGCCTGTGGCCCGGGCCACCGTCAGAATGGCCTCCTGGTTTAAGTAGCTCTCAGAAGCCCGGGCAGGGCCAATACACACCGCCTGAGTGGCCAACTGCACCGGCAGTGCCTCCTCATCGGCCTGGGAATAGACTGCCACAGTCTCCAGCCCCAGCTCCCGGCAGGCCCGCAGGATACGCAGCGCAATCTCGCCCCGGTTGGCGATCAGGACCCGCCTCAGCATGCCCGATAGCGAAACAGAGTTTCGCCGTAGGCGGCCAGGTCCCCATTGGACTTCAAGATCTGCAAAATCTCACAATCGCAGGGGGCGGCCACCTCGCTCATCATTTTCATCGCCTCGATGAGACACAGCGTTTCTCCTTTTTTCACCCGGTCTCCGGCTTTGACAAAAGGCGGCTGCTCTGGGCCGGGGGCGGCATAGTAGGTTCCCACCAAAGGCGCAGTCACAGCGCGGCCCTCCTCCACATCTGGGGCAGGGGCTGGGGCAGAGCAGGCAGGAGCCGGCGCGCAGGCGCCGGCAGCCTCGTCCCGGGTCAGCTCCAAAGTAAAGCCTTCGCCGGTCACTTTCATTGTCCGGGCCGTGCTTCTGTCAAAGCAGGTCACCAGATCCATGATATCCTGATTGGTCATTGGGATCTCCTCCTGGGAAGCTCTGGGTTCCCTCAATTCTGGTGGTCTTGAAGATAGTTCAGCACGTCTCCCACTGTCTTCAGGCCGGCCATATCACCATCGTCAATGGAAAGGCCCGTAGCCTCCTCCAGCGCCATTACCAGCTCCACCAGGGACAGAGAGTCTGCCTTCAAGTCGGCGGTCAGGCTGGCTTCCGGTGTCACCTGATCGGCGTCACAGCCCAGGGTCTCCACAATCAAATCACGAAGTTCTTCGAATTTCATAGGTATTCTCCTTGCGTTCCAAAATCTCAATTATTTTAGCTAAAATAATTTAAGCATATTCTAGCGGGGTTGGCCGGGTTTGTCAAGTAAAATATACCGTTTCAGAAAAAACATTGTGCCCGGCCGAACCCAGGCCAAATTCCCGGCTGCGGGCAGCCGCATCCATTTCCTGTCGAAACATGAAAAACCCCTGATACGGAGAGAATGCCGCCCTAAAAGGGCGGCATTCTCTCTATGAAGAACGTCAAAAAGTTCGGGGTTGGCAAATTATTGATAATCCACTGTCACATTGGTAGTGACAGGCTTCACATCGGCGCTGCTGTTGTTGTCCACAACCAGGGAGCCATCGGCCATAGCCTGGAACAGGGTATCATACTGCTCCTGGGTGAATTTAGTAAACTGAGAGGTCTCCATAGGCAGGCCCACGCAGTCGTCAGCAGCACCCAGATACTGGCAAACACCGGCATAGCTTTCCGGCCAGATCCAGTCATTGGCAGAAGCGTCGGTCAGAGCCTTCACCACAGAGTTGGACAGTGCCTTCATGGCGGAGGTGATGATCCGGTCGGACACGTTGGACTGGTCCACATCCACGCCGATCATCTTGCCATCGTTGGATTCTGCAGCAGACAGGCAGGACAAATAGATGCCACCGCCGCAGGCAAAGACCACTTCGGTGCCGCCCACATACCAGTTGTCCATCTTGGTGGCGATGTCATCGTTGGGCTGGAAGGAGCCGGAGTACCAATACTTAATGTTGACATCCGTCAGATTCAGCTCCTGGGCAGCCTTGTCCGCGCCCATGATGAAGCCATACCCATACCGGATCACCGCGGGCACGTCAATACCGCCCAAGAAGCCCAGCTCTTTATAGCCTTCCTGCACAGCAGCGTAGCCAGCCAGATAACCGGCCTGCTCTTCCTGGTAGCAGATGAGGGCGATATTAGAGGGAACGGACTCGGCCTTCAGGTCGCCTTCGGTCACATCCAGAGCCAGGAACAGAACCTCGGGATGCTCCGTAGCCACGGTGTAGCAGGCGGGCCCAAACAGGTAACCGGCCATGACCACAACACCGTAACCATCCTTCACAGCCTGATTGATGGCGTCAATGCGGTCCTGATCGGTGTCGCCAGCGGGCTTGTAGTAGCTGCACTCCAGGCCTGCATTGCTGCAAAACTTGGTCACGCCTTCGTAAGAATACTGATTGAAGGAGTGATCGTCAATGTTGCCCACATCGGTCACAAAGGCAACCTTCTTTGCGCCATCGGTGCTGGGTACGGTGGCATCTTCACTAGCGGGCTCTGTAGCAGGCTCTGTGGTGGGTTCGGTCGTCACATCCGTAGTGGGCTCGGTGGCAGGGTCTGTCGGCTCGGTCGTGCCATTTTGACAGCCAGCAAACAGACAGGCGACCATCGTCACTGCCAACAGCAGGGCAAGGATCTTCTTCATGTTTCTAACCTCCAAAATATGTATGACATTGGATTTCTGCGCCACGCGCTTCAGGGCGTGCCGTACCTTATTATTTAACACAGATTTTCATAAAAATCAACCAGTTTTTTCATATTTGTAGGGAATCACAAGGTCCCCTGTCAAATTCCCCCATTTTCCGTCACTTCATATGCTCCGCTGCGGAGAAGCTGCAGGGCAGCAGCTCCGCCAGGGTCAGGGTGGTAAACGCCCCGTCCCGGTTGGCCACCAGCACCTCCAGATCCGTGCCGAACTCCCGGAGCATCTGGCGGCAGGCGCCGCAGGGCCAGCAGTAGTCCGCCGAATCCCCCGCCACCGCCAGCCGGACAAACCGGCGGTGTCCCTCGCTGACCGCCTTCACCAGGGCGGTGCGCTCAGCGCAGAGGGAGGAGCCGTAGGCGGCGTTCTCCACGTTGCAGCCCCCGTACACCGTGCCGTCATCGCACTCCAGGGCCGCCCCCACCCGAAAGTTGGAATAGGGGGCATAGGAATACCGGCGCATATCCAGCGCCTTCTGGACCAGTTCCCGCTGAGTCATACCGATAACCTCCTGAAAGGATGATTTTGAATGGATCGTTCCCAATTACTCGCCCA
>OHAT01000582.1_pt1 | contig 36539 bp, 27 predicted proteins | sample 1577141 | NCBI WGS metagenome assembly OHAT01 (sample SAMEA3541578, study PRJEB24748) | human gut metagenome | biome: human gut; feature: human-associated habitat; material: faeces | place: China | collected 2012 | reverse complement strand
ATAATTTATAATTTTTATAATAAATGTTATTTGCTTCTGATTTAATGACTGGTCGTTTATAAACGCAGAAAATGCTTCCATGGCAGCATCATGATCCAGCTTAGCAATTTGGCGGACCAGCAAGCCAAAAGGCGTATCGCCAAATTCTCTCTGGTAATCTTCCTGGCTTCCAAGTTCCTTGGTTAATATCCGCTCCAGCTCACAGTAATCTCCGGGGGAAAGGGGAATGTTGTGGGTGAGCTTGTAAATGGCGAGAGTATCGCCGTGCTCGTTCACGTAGCGGTTGACTTTGTCCCGATAGTCTTCAAAGCTGTAGGCTACCCCCAGCTGGACACCCTCCTGCTGATCGGTGATGGGGTCGGTCAACCTGGTCAAAATGGGTTCTTTTCCTTCGACTATGTCGTCTAAGAATTTGATTAACTCCCGCAGCCCTTTCCGTATTTTTTCAAAGTGTAGCAAATCGGTTTGAGTCTGCGCATCGGACACCCCAATCTCTTGGATGAGGGGCAGCTGCTCCTTGATTTGGGGGATGCTGCTCTTACGTAGCAGAAGCAGGGCGATGCCGGACAGCTGTTTTTGCGCGTTGGGAAGGGAGGGGAGTCGCTCTATGCTGGCCAGCATCAGGCCATACATAAAGTTATCAAATCGCTTGGCGCATTCATCCGGGTCGTTCAGGTCCACAAGGGGCGCCAGTTGCTGCATCAGCTCCCCTTGGTCTCCCTCGCTGATATGGTAAAAGGAAGAAATATTCTTATATTTATCCACAAATTGCATGCGTTGGCGCACCGCAATTTGGCTGACATTCAGCTCTGCGACCTGACTTTGGCAGGCTTCTACCAGTTCCTTCCGCCATTCCTGGAAGCAGGAGGCCGCATAGGGGGCTTCCTGCAGGTGAACCGCCAGGCAGATCCGCTTGCTGAAAATCTTTTCCGAAAGGGTTTTCGTTTCTTTGGATTCATAACCGTCCACATGCTGGCGGAAATATTCAAAATTGCCGCAGTAATCAAAAATCAGAAAGCGTCGTTTGCCGGTGTACTCGCCGTCTATTTGATCTACGCAGGTCAATCCCGGACATAGCCGGGTACCCCGGCCAATCATTTGCCAGAACTTGGCTTTGGATCGCACTTTTTTGAAAAACACCAGGTTAACACACTGGGGTACATCGATGCCGGTGTCCATCATATCCACAGAAACGGCAATGTGCGGCTCTTGCTCCGGCCCTTTAAATGCATCAATCACATCCTGGGCATAGGTATCCTCACAAATGACGCGTTGCGCAAAAGAGCCGTGATATTTGGGGTACAGCTTGTTGAACCGCTCCAAAATGAATTCCGCATGGCGTTTGGTTTGGGCAAAGATGATGGTTTTGCCGATGCGGTCGCCACCGGCAACCTTGATGCCACGGGTCATCAGATCCTGCAAAACGGTATCCACTGTGATTTCGTTAAAAACGAACCGGTTTAGCCGCTCCGACGGGATAAAATCCGGGACGGTTCCGTCCTCAATAAAGTCATCCTCGTACCGCTGTTTGTCCTCCTCAGACAGATCCTTATAGATGATCCCTTCGTCCAGGAATTTGGTCTTTACTTCGTAATTATAATAGGGCACAAGCACATGGTCCTGGTAGACGGCAGTTTCATAGTCATATGCGTACGTAGGGACGCCATGTTCCATTTCAAAGAAATCGTATGTATTACGGTCTACGTCTGTTTTCGGGGTGGCAGTGAGTCCCACCAGGATGGCATCAAAATAGACGAAGATTTCCCGATACTTTTTGAAAATACTTCGGTGGCTCTCATCAATGATGATCAAGTCGAAGTGAGCAGGCGTGAATAGTGGCTGACTGCCTTTGGGATTTTGAATGGCATTCAGAATGGTGGGATATGTGGAGAATACAATCCGGGCATTGCGGTCATCTTTATTGGTGCAGAGGTTGCACAGAGACATGTCCGGCAGATAGTTTTTAAACCCATCTTTTGCCTGCTTTACCAGCGCTGTACGGTCTGCCAGGAACAGAATGTTGGTGGCATGCTCCCCACGGCTGAGCACATCCGCCAGGCTGGCTGCGGTTCGGGTTTTCCCGGTGCCGGTGGCCATGACCAGCAGGTGCTTCCGGAAGCCCTGACCAATCTGCTCACATACAGCCCGGATTGCCTCTTTTTGGTAATACCGGTCCGTGATCTTATCGTCAATTGAAACAGTCAGTAAATCCTTGCGGGCCTGCCTGCGATTCATCAACTTCTGTAAATCGTCCTGGTTGAAAACGCAGTACACCTCCCGCTGGGGGCCGGTCTGGTCGTCCCAGAAATAAGTCTTTAAGCCGTTGGTGGTAAAGATCATAGGACGCTGCCCAAACTGCCGCTCCAGGCAGTCTGCGTACAGTGTAGCCTGCTTGCGGCCGGTATTGGGGTCTTTGCTGGACCGCTTGGCCTCCACCACAGCCAGCGGCAACCCGTCCCGGCCGAACAGCACGTAGTCCACATACCCGGTTTGGCCCGGAATGCCGCCCATCCCGTCCACAGGGAACTCCTCCTGGACGTCGATGCCGTTGAAGTTCCAGCCCATAGTCTTTAGATCTGTATCGATGTAAACCTTTCGGGTTTGGAACTCGGTGAGGTCCTCAGGCGTAAAGGTACGCTGCTGCTGATGCTGGGTTTTCTCTGCGGTGAACTGAGCGGACATTTTTTCAATCTGCTTCCGCAGGGCCTCAATTTCTGCGTCTTTTTCCCCAAGCAGGCTTTCCTGCTCCTTGATTTTCCTGGTGTCAACCACAACTTTTTCTACCGGGATCAGCTTCTCGTCAAATTTGCGCTCCACATAGTCGGAGCCATAGCAGTAATCCACCCACTGGATGAATTCAAAGAGTCCCCGCAGGGAGACGAGGGCATCCCTGGCTGCAATGTTTTTTTCGGTGTGTACAGCCAGATTGCCAAGCTTAATCAAAAGGGGCAGCTTTCCCCAAGTTTGATTGTCCATTGCAAAACGAAACGTGGGCTCATGGATCAGGGCCTGTAAATTATCTCTGTAGGGAAGACACATGGTGTTGTCGGCAGAATACACCCACTTAACTGCCAGTTCCAGCGCTTTTCGGCAACCAACCGCGCACATGGCAGGGGCAGAAGCATAGACCTTCTCTGCCTCTATGGCGGCGGAGGCAAAGAGGGCGTATTCCTTGATTCCTCTTAAGAATTCGAAGTTTGACATGTCATCCACTCCTGTCTAAGAAAATTAGCTGCCTGACGGTAGACTTGAATGCTTGCGGCACTGGAATATTTTGATTTGTCGACCTGTTCAACGAAGGCAGCAAACTGCTCCTGCAGCTCAATAGGAGGGTACGGGAACGGATATGCTTTCAGCTTGTCCATCTGTATTCCGTCCTGTCCGGCTGTGCGCTTTGACAATCCCTCAAGATATTCAAGCAGACAGTCCTGCTTCAAAAACTGCCGTGCAAATTCTCTGTTACCCATCTTGGGCGTTGCCTTCATAAGTGCAACATTGAACGAGCCTTCTATACCTTTTAGGATTTGGAATATCGGAGGACCATATCTTCCAACCATAATATCGTCAGCCGTACAGAAGCGTTTCGCCATCGCCCTTGGGATATAGGTGATGTACTTATCGCTTTTGTAGTCTCTGATCTGAATTAGCCGGATATTATCTGGTGTAGATTCGTATTCAAAGTATTTCTTGTCAGGTTGGCTACCACCTTGAAAGTCAATTACTTCTCCTACAGTGTAGCACGGAAAGCCCTTGGGATTGGTCATCGGATCCCCGAACAGTTCGATAAATCGGGATTGGCAGTCAACCGATGAATTTCCTGTGTGAGATCTTGACATTGTTCTGATTTACCATAGCGTACTGCATGGTTGTGTCGATTTTGGCATGTCCCAGCAGCTGCTGCACCTGCTCAATGGGCATTCCTTTGTCAATTGCCCGGGTTGCCAGAGTGCGCCGGAATTTGTGGGGGTGGACTTTGGGAATCCCCAACCTTCGGCCCAGTTCCCGCAGGCGAATTTCCACCCCGCTGATTTCCAGCCGGTTGTAGGGGCTGAGGAGAGAGACAAAGAGGGCGGGATTGTCGTCGGTTCTGCTTTCCAGGTAGTTTTTCAGATGGATTTTTGTACGCGCATCAAAGTACACTGGGCGCTCTTTGCTGCCTTTTCCAAATACTACGCACTCCCGATTTTCAAAGTCGATGTCCTCCCGGTTTAGGTGGACCAGTTCCCCCACACGCATGCCTGTTGAGGCCAGCAGGTCAATAAGCGCCAGGTCCCGCAGGCAGCTGCATTGATCGCGCATGGTCTCCAAAGACTCATCAGAGTAGGTCTCTTTCACTGTTTTGCTGGTCTTAATCTTGTGAATTCGCCGGACCGGACTCTTCAAAATGTAGTTTTCGTCTTCCAGCCAGGAGAAAAAGCTGGAGAGGATCCGGCGAATGTTGTCAATATTCCCTTTGCTGCACTGGCTGTTCTGCTGATAGTCTGAGAGGTAGTTTCGCAGCGCATCGGTTTGCATGTGGGTTACATGGCAGTCCACAGACGCAAACAGCCGGCGAATGGAGGCCTCGTAATACCGCAAAGTCTTCTCGCTGCACCCTTCTACCCGCTTGGCGGAGAGGAACATGTCCAGCAATTCGCCGTTCGTCTCCTGATTTGTTTCCTGAGCAGCTTCCGGGGACTCCGTCACCTCCACATTCCAAAGACAATGACGGAGCACATTCTGCAGTTGCTCAATTTGAGCATTGTCCAAATGTGGAAGCATTTGACGGGTAATCTCAGCAATCAATTGATTTTTCATAATGGTACACCTCATCTGCAGTTGTGTACCACCATCCTGCACCAGCTTTTCTTAGCCAAAGTATTGTTGCATCAGGGATTTTTTGAGAATTTCCAGCTCTTTGAGTCCTTGCTGTACTGCCAATTTTGATTTGTCGGTCTGGGCGACGAAGGCGGCAAACTGCTCCTGTGCAGCTAAATCTACCTTTTTAACTCTTATACCGAGCAAGCCGGGTTTTGATATATTCTTCATGCTTCCGCTTGTTCCAGATGCAATTTGCCGGATTCTCTCTTTGGTGCTGCTCTGGATAAGTACTTGCCAAATAAAAATGGGGCATGCGGTCTCCTTTATCTCCGCTTTCCACAGCCTGTCTGGCAAATATGTCCGCTCTGGTGCCTCCCAAACATATGCAGCCGCACCAACCAATTCTGCCGTGTTCATACGGCTAATAATCACATCTCCAGTTTTGATACGATGATCTTCCAGAGGTTCGTAATCGTCTGGCAAGTTTTTCACCTGCGTTGCGTCAAAATAATCATAAGTTGTTGCGCCTGTTTTCAGTACCTTATTGGGGCATTCTTCTTCTCCCGCAAGGCTTTTTCCTGCGTTCAATGCCTCTATGTAGTACGACAAAGGAACCGTTTCCGTTATCGCACCAAACAGTTCGATAAATCGGGATTTTACGAGTTCATCCAGCTTTTCTGTCTGCTGGTGTTGTTTCAACAATAATTCATCGATGCGTTCCAGTACCCCTGCAATATAATCCTGCTCGGCTCTTGAAGGAACGGGAACTGGATATTTTGCCACTTGTTTTGGCTGAGCGCGCGTTAGCGATCCACCAATTCCAGTTACTTGCGAAGTAAGAAGTGTACGGAAGCTTGAAGATGAAAAATACCATTTGAGGTAATGAGGGTTCATGTTTTTGCTTCTAACAACAATCCATTCCGAAGAAGCTAATAACGGGTAATCGGTGTTATGCCGCACAACCCACACCCGGTTGATTCTGGGATTGATTTTACAAATAAGAACATCGCCTTCTTCGACGGTAACCTTTGCAGATCCGATTTCTGCACCAGATACTATCTCTGGATAATCGCTATCGAAACTTGGAACACTGTATAGTTCGAATAGCTGGTCTGGTGTTGCCAATGGATTAACTGATGTCCTCACATATTCGTTGATTTCTGATACACTCTTTATTGTCATCGCAGCATCTCCCTCAATTCCCTAAGTCCCGTTGCGATTTCTCTCTCCAGTGTGTCAATCTTATCCATGATCTCAGCTGTGGAGGGGTACTCTACTGCCACATACTCAGTTTTCTTGTACTTATTAATAGAGAGATCGTATCCATTATCCACAATTTCCTGCTTCGGCACAAAGAAGCTTTGCTCGGTGCGCTCCCGCTCTGTTTCAAGCTCCAGATGGTGGAAGCGATCAATAATATCGGGGATATCGTTATTGGAAATCTCGGAGCGCTTATCATCGAGGCTGTAACCGTCAGCCTTCATATCATAGAACCACACCTGGTCGGTACCGCCTGCGCCGGTTTTGGTAAACACCAAAACGGCAGTGGAAACGCCTGCGTAGGGTTTGAATACGCCGGAGGGCATGGAGATAACGGCTCGCAGCTGATGACGCTCCACCAGCTCCTTACGGATGGCTTTGTGGGCGGAGGAGGAACCAAACAGGACGCCGTCCGGAACAATACATGCACATCGTCCGCCTTTTTTGAGCATGCGGAGGAACAGGGCAAGGAACAGCAGCTCCGTTTTCTTCGTATTGGTAATGGCCTTCAAATTGTCGTGGATGCTCTCTGCATCCACAGTGCCCTTGAAGGGCGGGTTGGCGAGGCATATGGTGAACTGCTCACAGATTCCATTTTGTTTGGATACGCTGTCCTTATAGTCAATTTGTGGATTACTGATGGAATGGAGCATCAAATTCATGGCGGAGATGCGAAGCATGGTCCGGTCCGTATCAAATCCTGTGAAGGCTGGGCCGGAGAAATGTGCCCATTGCTCGGCGGTCATGGTATCTTCATAGTGCTCGCGAATGTATTCTGACGATGAAACCAGGAAGCCGGCCGTACCGCATGCGGGATCACAAATAATATCATCTGGCGTTGGCTGCAGCAAATTCACCATCATTTCCCGGATATGCTTGGGGGTACGGAATTGTCCGTTTTGGCCTGCTGTGGCCAATTTACCCAACATATATTCATAGAGGTCTCCCTGCATATCCAGGTCTGCAATGTCATGCTCATACAGATCCTCCAAGCCGGTAATGATTTTCTGGAGCACCTGGGGTGTGGGAATTAAGAACATGGCGTCGCTCATATACCGGGCGAACGCTGTGTTGGACCCGGCTCCTTTTTCTGGTTCATCCGGGATTTCGATCAGTTCTCCCTGCGCTGTAAAATCCGGAAGGCGTCCGTATTTCATGTGTTTGATTGCTGGAAAGACCCGCTCAGACATGATCGTGTAAATCTGCCGGGGATCGTGATTTTTGAACTTACTCCAGCGCATGGCTTGCCCGGCAGGGGATTGTGGGAAAATTTTATCCATTTTTTCATTGGACATATTCTCGAAGGCTTCCGTTTCCAACTCCTTCTCGTCCAGGGACCGGATAAACATCAAATATGTGAGTTGCTCAATCACCGTCAGGGGGTTGGTGATTCCACCGGCCCAAATGTCTGTCCAGATTTTGTCGATCTTGTTTTTAATCATGCCTGTGACCATAGAAGACCTCCAATTTTAGCTTCTCCACCTCGTTTTCTTTCGAGGCAGCCGTCATATATTCCAAATTATACTATATTGCCTGTCAAAAATCAACGTCTTATGTAGATTTATGAGAAAGTGGCCTGCCCCGGGAGCAAAGCCTTTGTCTGTCCTGGGGCAGGCCGCCGAGGGATTCCCGTTACAGGTTATACAGCCTCGTGTATTTTTCCGTCAAGTAGTCCGTATAGTATTTTGCATCAAATTTCCCGCAGGCCATTTCAAACAGGGTGCCGGGGCTGTAGAAGCGAGCGTGGCGGTGGATGTGGTTGTGGAGCCAAGCTTTGACCTTGGAGAGGTCTCCTTTGGCCACATCCTCCCAGATGCTTCCCATCTCGGCTTCCATGGCTACCAGCATTTGGGGACCGTAAGCGCTGCCCAGGGCGTAGGAGGGGAAGTAGCCGATGCTGCCGCCGGACCAGTGGGAATCCTGTAGGCAGCCCATGCGGTTGTTGGGGACCTCCACACCCAGGTACTCCCGGTACAGCTGGTTCCATGCTTCCGGTACATCCCGGACGGCCAGGGTTCCGGCGATGAGCTGCTTTTCCAGTTCGTACCGGACCATAATGTGCATGCAGTATGTCAGCTCATCTGCCTCGGTCCGGATGAGGGAGGGACTGGCTTTGTTGACTGCTTTCCAGAACATATGGGCATCCACGCCCTCCAGCTGCCGGGGGAATAGCTGGACCAGCTTCGGGAATATGTAAGTGAGGAAGGGCTCGGAGCGGCCGATGATGTTTTCAAAAAACCGGCTTTGGCTCTCGTGAATTCCCATGGAGGCCCCGCCAGCCAGGAAGGTGTGGTTGTACCGGTCCTCGCAGCCCATTTCGTAGATGGCATGGCCACCCTCATGGATGACGGAATAAAGGGAGAAGACCGGCTCCTGCTCGTAGTAATGGGTGGTGATACGGACGTCCTTGTTGTGAAAGCCCGAAGTAAAGGGGTGCTCCGATTCGGCGATGGCGCAATAATTCCGGTCGATGCCCAGGACGGACATGATGTAATCAGACAGCTGGTGCTGCTGCTCCATGGGATAGAGCTGGTGCAGGAAGCTATCATCAATGGGCTCCGCAGCTGTGACCTTGGTCAGGAGGGGAACCAGGACTTCCCGGAGCTGCGCAAAGAAACGGTCCAGGGTTTCGACAGTGAGCCCTTCCTCATATTCGTTCAGCAGAGCGTCGTAGGGTGGCAGACTGGGATTGTAATATCCGGCAAATTTTTGATTAAACCCTACAATTTTCTCCAGATATGGGGCAAAAAGCGCAAAGTCATCGGTATTTTAGCTTGCTCCCAAACCGCCTGGGCGTCGTTGAGAAGCACGTCATATTCGATGTACTCCTGGGGCGGAATTTTGGAAATCTGGTTGTAAGACTTTCGGAATAGCTCAACCTTTCGCCGGTCCACTGGGTCCAGCTCCTGAAGATGGGCCTCCAAATAAGATAGGAGGGCTTCGTTTTCCGGGTTGGCATTTAGCGCATACACGGTCTCACTGAGCATGGCCATGGTCTGCCCCCGCCCCTGGGCGGAGCCCTTCGGCGCGGCTGTGGCGGCATCCAGGAATAGAACTCCCATAGCATGGTGATAGGCGGACAGCTTGCTTTCCACAGCCCGCAAAGCCTCCAACGCGGCTGAAACGCTGGTATATTTCATAATAAATCCCCTTTCAAACAGCAATTTTCTATAGAATATCACATCTGCCCCCTTTCGTCAATTGCGGGGGAGTGAAGAGACAGGGCAGGTATGTGTCAAGTAGACGAAACCCCGGTTGCACTTTATGTCGGAATGTGCTATCATGATTGGAGCTTGTATTTTACAGAAACTGGAGGATCTGTCCATGAAGACGATGCGGTCCATTGGGGCGTTTCTGCGCTCTGCGTGGCAGTTTGTTTTTTGCTTTCGGAAGGTATTTCTGGCAATTCCGGTGATTGTCACGGCCATTGTTCTGGCGTGCCGGAATGCTTCGGTTCTGCCGGAGCGCGTGGGCTTGTTTTTGTCCACGGAAGGGACCTTTTCGCTGCTGGTGAGCAGGCAGCAGGCTGTGTTTGGCCCTCTTCTGGTGACTGGCCTCAGCCTCATTTTTATGGCTGCTTCCAGGAAGGTGTTCTATCCCTGGCTCATTTCGGTGATCACGTTGGTTCTGCCGTTTTTGATCCAGCTTCTGAATCAATTTGGCTTTTAGTTGCTTTGGAGGTACTCCATGAAAGAAAATAAGAAATCCCGGAACTGGTTTAACATTGAGTACCGCCATATCCAGAATAAAAAGCTGGTGGTGACGGTGTCTGTGCTGCTGCGGCTGTCTGTGGTGGGGACGCTGGTGGCCCAGGCGTTCAATGGCAATTTTGAAAATGTTTACACCTGCATTTTGGCCCTGATTCTCTTTACCATTCCCTCTCTCATTGAACGGCGGCTCCACATTGATCTGCCGGACACCCTGGAGATTATCATACTTTTCTTTATTTACGCCGCTGAAATTTTGGGCGAAATCCAGGAGTATTATGTGATTATCCCGTTCTGGGACGACATTTTGCACACCCTCAATGGCTTCCTCTTTGCCGCCGTGGGCTTCTCTCTGGTCAATATCCTGAACCGGGACAAGCGGGTGATGCTGCGTCTGTCCCCCTTTTACATGGCGGTCATGGCCTTTTGCTTTTCCATGACCATTGGCGTGCTGTGGGAGTTTTTTGAGTGGGGCGTGGACAGCCTTATGGCTAAGGATATGCAGAAGGATACCATTGTGCAGGCCATTCATTCTGTGACCCTCCATCCGGAGGGGCGGAATATCCCGGTTCATGTGAAGGACATTGCAGATGTGATTCTGGTTCACTCCGACGGCTCCCAGACCCCCCTTGGGGTGGGCGGCTATCTGGATATTGGCCTCATTGATACCATGAGCGACCTGCTGGTCAACTTCATCGGTGCGGTGGTCTTCTCCGTGATCGGCTTTTTCTACGTGAAATCCCAGGGGAAGGGGAAACTGGCCAGCCAATTCATTCCCCAGCTTATGGACAAACAACAGGAACCGGAAAAGCAGGAGGAATTGTGATGGAACCCCTATGTCAAAAGCTGTTTCTGCAGCTTTCCCCTCCTACGGAGGAGGACCCACGGGCGGAAAAGCAGCGGATTTTAGATGCGCTTCCCCTGTTCCTGGGGCAGGTGCAGATGGCTCTGCCTGTGATGAGAAAGCTGCATCCCATCCTCCGGGACGCCGGCTGGCAAGTGACGGTCACGTTGGCCTGGACTGGTCTGTGCTGGGAGGTGGTAGGCCTTGCCCCCGGCAATACGGCGGACCGAAATTACGGCGTCTGCGTGGACCTGGGAAGCACCACGGTGTGTATGCGGCTGGTGGATTTGTCCACTGGTGAAACCATCTGCCAGGACAGCGCCTACAACCGGCAGATTGCTTTCGGAGAGGACATTCTGACCCGGGTATTCTACAGCAAGGACAATGCCCCGGCCCTGGAAGAGATCCGCCAGGCGACCCTGGCCTCCTTTCGGGAGGTGCTGGAAGGCCTGGAGCGGAAAAGCGGCTATCCTGTGGCCAGCTGCGGCGCCATGACCGTTGCGGGGAACACCACCATGATGCACTTTCTCCTGGGCTTGGATGCGTTTGGCGTCTTTGCTTCTCCCTATGCCCCTCGGGCTATGCGTTTTGACCCTTACCCAGCCCGGGACCTGGGGCTTCCTTTGGACGGCTATGTGTACTGCTACCCCTGCCGGGCCAATTATCTGGGAGGCGACATCGTCAGCGGCCTGGTGGCCACGAATTTAACCCAGGAATCGGAGATTTGCGTCTTTTTGGACATTGGCACCAACGGCGAGCTGGTGGTGGGAAACCGGGAGTTTCTCATGGCAGGAGCCGGTGCGGCAGGCCCTGCATTGGAAGGCGGCGTGGTGAAAACCGGCATGCGGGCGGTGGAAGGGGCAGTGAGCTACGTCCGCCTGGAGAAGGGGCGGTTCTACCTGACGGTGCTGGGAGGCGGGGAACCTCGCGGCCTGTGCGGCAGCGGCATTGTGGATCTGATTGCTCAGCTCTACCTGAACGGTATGGTGGACCTGCGGGGGAAGCTGATCCCCGAATCCGGCGGCCTGGAGCAGCGGGATGGGGAATGGGCCGTTTGCTATGCCCCCGGCCTGTATTTTTACCAAAGCGACATCGACGCCTTTCTCCAAACCAAGGCGGCCGCCAACACCATGGTGGAATATATGCTGGACGCCTTGGGCGTTCCCATGGACCAGGTGGGGAAGTTCTTCGTGGCCGGGGCCTTCGGCACCTACCTGGACAAGGAGTCCGCCGTGACCATTGGCCTGTATCCGGACCTGCCCAGAGACCGGATTGTGAGCGCAGGCAACACTTCTTTGGAGGGAGCCCGCCGGCTTCTGTGCAACCGGACAATCTGGGACGGACTGGACCGGATTCTGGACACCATGGAATATGTACAATTCGGTGAGGTGGCCAACTTCATCGACCGCATGGCCGCCGCCAAAGCCATTCCCCACACGGATCTGTCCCGGTATCCCTCTGTGCGGAAGAAGCTTATGGCAAGGGGACTGTTGTGACCGGGATTGGATGGGGAATGATATGTCAGAAGTAATTCAGCAATTGGGAAGTCAGATTGCATACTATCGGAAAAAGGCCGGCTTGACCCAGAGCGCCTTGGCTGAGAAAATTAGCGTCTCCACCCAAGCAGTTTCCCGGTGGGAGCGGGGCGGTGCGCCGGATGCGGCCATACTGCCTACTTTGGCCAGTGCCCTGCATGTGACCATTGATCAGCTGTATGGCATCCCCAGTGGGCAGAATACAGATATCCCGCAGCTTTTGACCGAGGCCTTTCAAGGCATTCCCCAGGACCACCTGTTTGAGGCAGCATATCACTATGCCTATGCCATTTTGAAGGCTACCCTGGACTCTTGCGAGCAGCCAGGAGAGGAATTCCACAGGATGCTGGATACCCACGAAAATGTGGACCGACGTGGGGCGGCAATGCCGCCGCCCTACCTGGTGCATGTATCCTCGGACCTTGGGATTATGTCTGCCTCCTTTGCCAAAGATCTGCACTATCTGCTTGTGATGCCGGAACCAGAGGATGGCTTTGCCTCCATCATGAAAAGCAGGGCCGCCTATCTTCAGCTGTTTGAACTTCTGAGCCGGGACCACAGGCTGGATATGCTTTTGTTCCTTTACGGAGACAGCCGGGAGGGATTTACCGCCTCCAAAGCGGCCAGGGAGCTGGGCATTTCTGAGGAACAGGCGGAAGAAATTCTGGAGGAACTGCATGACCTGAACTTCTTGAAGATTATGAGATTTTCATCTGCAGATGGCGAATTAAAGGTATATCAGCCAAGTGCAAGTTACGCCCTGATCCCATTTTTATACTTTGGATCGGAGCTGATGGTTTCCCAAGGCGCCTCCTGGTTGCGGTACGATACCAGGGAGCGGGCATTTTTCCCTGCGCCCTTAGGTACAAACGGAGTTGCCACGCAGTGGGGAACCAAAAGCCAGGGGAACGGAGGGAACACGAAGCCCGGACTTTACGGAAAGCTCTGATTTGTTCAGGCATAGATTGTGATGATTCAGGAGACTGCCTCAACGAGTTGAAGCAGTCTCCCGCTTTTTCTGGAATGGCAGATGGTAGACGCTCAAATTCTGGTTTTGTTGTACGATTTCCAAGTAATTTCTAATGAAACGGCACCTTCTCAATGCAAACGACATTAGGTCTCGAACGGGACTTTTGACTCTCTTTTTGCCCTGTGGTAAAATGAAATAGCAGACACTCGAAGTGAGGCGTTGCTTCAGTGCCAAAAAATCAGAAAGGACCTGAGTAGTTATGAGAAAGATGATGGGGACGTCCGGATTTGGACGGATTTCTTAGCACTCAGCTTGAGGCTGAGGTAGGCTTTCAAACATGGATCAAGAATTGGAGGAGGAGGACCGTATGAAACAAACGAATCGAATCAAACGCCTGCTTTCCTTGGCTTTGACCGCTGCCGTGCTGCTGGGTGTGGTGCTTCCGGTCAATGGAACAGAGCCGGAACTCCAGGCTCTGCGCTTTCAAAAGGTTGACAGCAGATCGGTTTCTGCAGAACTGCGGCAGGACGTTGCAGCCGAAATTCAGGACGAGCCGGAATACGCGGACACCGATCTGGTGCGTGTTTCTATTGTTCTGGACCAAAAATCCACCCTTGACGAGGGGTTTTCCACAATGGACATTGCCGGAAACGCGTCAGCCATGTCTTATCGCGCCGCTTTGCGCAGTAGCCAGGCCGATGTGACTGCCGCCATTGAACGTGCGACAGAAGAAAAGCTGGACGTTGTCTGGAACCTGACCCTGGCGGCGAATCTCATTTCCGCCAACGTGCCTTATGGCCAGATCCAGGCCATCCAGAGCCTGCCTGGTGTGAAAGAAGTTGTGGTGGAGACGCGCTATGAGCCCTGTGTTGTGGATACGGAGGAAACGGCAGATCCCAACATGGCAACGTCGCACCTGCAGATTGGCAGCAGCAACGCTTGGGCGGCCGGCTATACCGGGGCAGGTTCCCGGATTGCGGTCATAGACACCGGCATCGACACGGATCATCAAAGCTTTGCTTCAGATGCCTATGAATATAGCATTGCGTATCAAGCCGGATTGCATCAAATTCCGGTAGACGAGTACACAGGCAGTCTGAACCTCCTGGACCAGGGGGAGATTTCTGAGAAGCTGGAGCTTCTCAACATTTCCGGGGTGAACGCCGGGCAGCTCTATGTCAATGCCAAGATTCCTTTTGGTTACAACTACATAGATAAGGATCTGGACATTACCCATGATCATGACAGTGCCGGTGAACACGGTTCCCATGTTGAGGGCATTGCAGCTGCCAATGCGTTCCTCTCCAACGGGGACGGCTCCTTCTCCCGTGCCCTGGAGACGGTCAAGGTTCAGGGCGTTGCCCCAGATGCCCAGATCCTTACCATGAAGGTCTTTGGCAAAGGCGGCGGCGCCTATGATTCCGACTATATGGCCGCCATAGAAGACGCGATTATTTTAGGCTGCGATTCGGTGAACCTGTCATTGGGTTCCGGCAACCCCGGCTTTGCGCGCAACACGACCTATCAGGATATCCTGAACAGCCTGGCTGACAGCGACACCATGGTTGTCATGTCCGCCGGCAACTCCGGGCATTGGGCGGAGAACTCCAAAGCTGGCGCTGGTTACCTCTATGGAGATGACGTCAGCTTTGCAACTTCCGGCAGCCCCGGTACCTACACCAATGCTCTGAATGTGGCCTCTGTGGACAACATCGGCTTTACCGGCAATTATTTTTCAGTTGCTGACAATCCGGTGTTCTATACGGATTCCTCTGCCAACGGCTATTCTAACGCACCCTTCACCACCCTCTCCGGCGACTATGACTACGTCTGGATAGACGGCTTTGGCACGGCGGAGGATTTTACGGCCCTCGGCGACGCCGTAAAAGGAAAGATTGTTTTCGTATCCCGGGGCAGCACCTCCTTCTACCAGAAGCATGAGGCAGCCGCCAACGCCGGGGCCCTGGCCTGTGTGGTCTGCAACAACCAGGCTGGCACCATCAACATGGATCTGTCCAGCAGCTCTGCCACCATTCCCTGCGTTTCCATTACCCAGACTGACGGAGCCATGATTCGGCTTCATTCCACGCCGGTCTATGCCGGAGACCAGGAAACCGTCCTTTATTATACTGGAAAGACGAATGTATCTGCTGAGATTGACTCTGTGGTATATGATACAGGTGATTATACCATAAGCGACTTTTCATCCTGGGGAGTTCCGGGGACTCTGGGCATTAAGCCCGAGATTACAGCCCCTGGTGGTTCGATTTATTCTGTCAACGGCGTAGTGCCCGGCGGCCAGGCCTATGAGATCATGTCCGGCACCTCCATGGCCTCCCCTCAGGTGGCAGGCATGGCAGCGCTGATTGCGCAGTACATCCAGGAAAATCATCTGGATGAGAAGACCGGTTTGTCTCCCCGCCAGCTGGGCCAGAGCCTCCTCATGTCCACGGCGGTTCCGGTGATGGAGGACTTTGGCGATGGCAACGGCTACTATCCCGTCCTGCGCCAGGGCTCCGGGCTTGCCAACATCGGAAATGCCCTTGCGGCAGATACCTATCTGCTGATGGATCAAGACGCCACCGCATCCTATGCCGACGGTAAAATCAAGGCTGAGTTGGGGGATGATCCGGAGAAGAAGGGCGAATATTCCTTTTCCTTCACGGTGAACAATCTGTCCGGCAGAGCACAGTCCTACACCATGCGTGGGGACTTCTTCACCCAGGATCTCTTTGAGGATCTGGGTTACACTTGGCTGGACACGCAGACGGCAGCCTTGGCAGCCAATGTGACCTTTACGGTGGATGGCAAGGAGTGCAAGCCGTCCTCCAGGCTGGATTGTGACCTGGACCATGACGGGGATACCGATGCCGGTGATGCACAGGTGATCCTCAACTATGCAGTGGGGGCGCTGGAGGAGATGGATCCCCAGGCAGATCTCAATGCCGATGGAATGATTAATACGTATGATGCTTACCTCCTCCTGAACAGTCTTGAAACCAGCGTGTTTACAGTGCCCGCCAGAGAAACGGCCCATGTGACAGTTCAGATTACACTGCCTGACGCAGGGAAGGAGCAGCTGGACGCCAAGTATGTGCATGGGGCATATATTGAGGGATACATCTATGTGTCTCCCATCACAGGGGCGGAGGGGGCTGTCTCTCCCGAGCATTCCATCCCGGTTTTGGCCTTCTATGGAAACTGGACGGATGCTTCCATGTATGATAAGGGAACCTATGCCAGCCGCCTCTATGGCGACGAAACGCCAACCTACACCGGTGTGACCGCTACCAATTTCTTCACCTATGGTATGGAAGACAGTGGGACGACCCATTATCAGATTGGCAATCCTTACGGTCTGGAAAAGGAATATCCGGTAGACCGCCTTGCCATCAGCGGCAACGCCATATTGAACCGGTTCCAGACCTCCCTCATTCGAAATGCTGCTGCCATCGCGGCCTTCGTCGCCGATGATAGGGGCAAAGTGCTTGAGATGTCCACGGTGACCAACAGTCTTCCCAGTGCATATTACTATGTCAATGGTGGTTCCTGGCAAAATACGACAGCCGGTCTGTCCTGGAACAAGCGGCTGGCGTCCCTGGACCTTGTTGAGGGGGAGAAGGTGACGGTCGGTCTGGTGGCAGTTCCCGAATACTACGAGACCAGCGGCGACATCACCAAGGCGCAGTTGACCGAGCTTGTGGAGTCCGGCAAGCTGGGTGCAGGTGCGTTCCAAGCCACCACCATGACGGTGGATTGCACGGCGCCTGAGATCTTGGGTGTTTATAAGGATCTGTCCAATGGCGATCTGCTTGTGACGGCAAGGGACAACCAGTACATGGCAGTCAATGCTGTGACAAATGTCAGCGGCACCCGGAGCTATGGCGCAAAGTTGCCGGAGCAATCCGAGCCCGGTCAGACGGTGACAACTCGCATCCCATTGGACGGCGCTAAGCTGGGCAGAAAATGCCGGATTCTCGTCGCCGATTATGCCGGCAATGAGGCGGTCTTTGAGGTGGACAATGGGAGTGACGGAGAAGAATACGCCGGTATGATGTTCGGCTTTACCTTCCTCCATTACTCCGGCCTGACCACCGACACCCGTGGCTCAGATCAAAATCGTTGGATGTCCATTGACCCGGAAAAGGTCTACTATTACAACGAAAGTGACTACGGAGGAACAGAGGATTACAGCGCCATCAATATGCAGATTGTGGCCGCCGAATATGTAGACGGTTACGTCTACATGGCTACCATGGACGGAGACCTCTATGTCGCCCCTCACGGCGAATGGGAGAGCTATGAGCTGATCAACCATTACTTCCAGTATACCGATGAAGATGAAATTGACGATATGGCTTTCAACTACGCGGACAAGAAGCTGTACGCCCTGGACAAGAGCAATCGTCTCTACACCATCGACCTGTATTCCGGTGAGATGGAGCAGGTTGCCAGTATAACCATTGTCAATCCCAGGAACAACTCTGACTCCTATCGAAAGCTCACCATGCTGACCATTGACGACGACGGCAATTTCTATGTGGTGAACTCCGGCGGCACAGGCTATACCTTCCTGTACCGCTTTACAGAGAGGGACATTGTGGATGGCAAAATTGAGGATATGACGCCTGTGGTCAACGATGCCAACAATCGGATTGGCTTCTATGGTACCTATGGCTCTCTGGCCTGGGACCATGACAAAGATGTGCTGTACATGATCGGCAGCAGCTCCGTCCTGTCCAGCAGCGCGTCCATTTGCATCACCATAGACACGCAGACGGGTAAGGGCGCCAGGACCAATACCACACAGGCCAATGGCCAGGACGTCACCCGGTATGGCTCCAGAGTGCAAAATACCATTTATGGCCTGTATATTGTTCCTGCCAAGACCAGCATCATCCATCCGGCTACAGATTCCAGCGGCATCACACTGGACAGAACGGTGGTGGAGGGCCTGATTGATACGGAATTTACGCTGCATGAGAAAGTAGCGCCGTGGAATCTGGACGATAAGACGGTCACATGGACCACCTCCAATGAGGCCGTCGCCACCGTGGATCAGAATGGCAAGGTCACAATGCTCAGCAGTGGCGAGGCTGTGATCACCGCCACAACCAACGCGGAGCCAAACCTGACGGCAGACTGCGTTGTGCGGGTGAAGAAGCTGGATCCCGTTTCCCTTTCCGCTCTGGTTTACGACAGGGATGAAAACCCTTACTGGGCCGATTTTTACGCGGACAACCCGGCTGCGTGGAAGGCTGCCAGCGAGAAGACCACAGAATTCATAGGCGGCACATGGAAGGGCGGGTATATTTACGCCCATGACGGCAGCAATCTGTACAAGGTGGACGCCGACCTGTTCCAGGTGGTGCAAAACTGTGGCCCCGTTGCCGCCGCCTGGCAGTGGTCCGATGCCGCGCCGGCGCCTGCCATAGGCGATCTCTTTGATGCAATCATTGGCGTTTGCAATGAGGGCATGTACCTCGAAATGGTCTATCCCGAGGAGGGCAATCTGAGCTATTGGGATATGTCCTGGGACGTCACCAGCCCCATGGCCGCCATCGCCTACGCCGGGAGCGGCACCTATGATTATGTGTATTACGCCAAGGAATACCCGGATTGCCCTGCGAACTTCTACTACGTGATGACGGAAGACGGCGGGCTTTGGACGATTGTGGTGCTCACCTTTGACGATGGGGAGTCCTATGTCGTAGATTACGACCGTTTAGGCTCCGTGCCAGGCATCCGGCTGACGGGCGTCTCCGGGATTACGGCCGGTCAGTATGCTTCCATGGTGTACGATCCGGTTACCGGCTATCTGATGCTGTCTTCCTATATGGAAGGGGAAGAAAATAATCTGTATGCCATCCATCCTGAGACGCTGCTTGCCACCAACCTTGGCAGCTTTGGCGAGAAGGTCTGGCCGGTTGTCAGCATGTACCAGTATGAACGGGCCACGGAGCTAACTGTCAAGCTCAACATGACGGCTGCGGATATGGATGGGAACGATTCGCTGAATCTGACGGCGAAGGTGGTACCGGCAGCATATCAGAAGGGGGTCACATGGTCTACCAGCAACCCCAGTGTGGCCACTGTGGATGAAAACGGCGTGGTGACGGCTATGGCCGAGGGGAATGCCGTTATTACCGCAACCTCTGTGGATCAAAATGCCTCCGGCATGGCCGCAACGGCAACCTGTAACGTCACAGTCAGGGGGCTGGCCGCAGTCGATGCAGACCGGGAAGTGCCGGAGTTCCGCATGGGGACCGGTACGGTTTCTTCCAGCCTGGTTTCTTTCGGAACCTCCCATCTTGCCGGACAACGGGCGGATGCAACGCCAGAAGCTGCCAACGTATCTGGCGGTTCTGTAAACTCCACTGGCACGGTCCAAACGGATTCCATTGGCGAGACTGCTGAGGACGAGAAGACTGTCACCGTGGAAGTCACCGCCAAGGATGCAGCGGGCAAGGACGTTGCATCCACCAACGGCCTCATCACAGCCCGTTATGATGTGTCCCATCTGGCTCTCCAATCCGTTGTGGTCCATGCAGACTACCAGGCCGTTGCACAGAGCGATGGCACGGTGAAATTTGCCTATGCGGACACCGGGGAGATTCCCGCCGGGTCCTCTGTGGCGACTCTGATTTTCCAGGTCCGGTCTGGGGTGAAGACCGGGGTCTCGATCCTGACAGAGGAGGTCAACGCTCTGGCCCCAGCTTACTGCGAGACACTGGAAATCTCCTACGAACACGCTCACACCGAAGTTCGCAACGGGAAGGAAGCCACCTGCACCGAAGAAGGCTATACCGGCGACGTCTACTGTACAGACTGTGGCCAACTCGTTGCACAGGGAGAGGTGATCCCCGCCCTGGGCCACAAAATCGAACTGTGCAACGCCAAGGACGCCACCTGCACCGAAGCGGGCTACACGGGCGATGAGGTCTGCACCCGTTGTGGTGAGGTTGTGAAGGAGGGGCAGGTCCTCCCGGCCCACTGCTTCTCCCGGGACTTTATCGACCTGGACAGCAGCCAGTGGTATCATAAATACACCGACTATGTGATTGAGCGGGGCCTGATGAATGGCATGAGCCAGGAGAAGTTTGTCCCCAATGGCATCTTAACCCGTGGTCAGCTGGTGACCATTCTCCACCGCTTGGCCGGCAGCCCGACACCCACCGGAGCCAGCCCCTTCACCGACGTGAAGGAGGGACGGTACTACACAGAGGCGGTGAGTTGGGCAGCAGAGCAGGGCCTGGCTCAGGGCGTGACGGAGACCCGGTTTGTCCCGGAGGCTCCCGCCACCCGGGAGCAGCTGGTTACCTTCCTGTACCGTTACGCCGCCATGCATGGGGTAGACACCGCCGCAGGCGGGTCTCTAAGCAACTTCCCGGATGCCTCCAGTGTCAGCGAGTATGCCCAGCAGCCCATGCTGTGGGCGGTGCAGACTGGTCTCCTGCAAGGTATGGACGGGCGCTTGGCCCCCAAAGCCTCCGCAACCCGCGCACAGACCGCTGCGTTCCTGACCCGCTTTTGCGAGAACATTCTGAAGGGAGAATAGCCTTTTGAACACATCGGCTGATCCATAGCTGAAAATCTGGCAGGAAATCCGGAATCATTCCGATTTCCTGCCAGAAGCAGTTTTACCCTTTCGCAGCGCCTGTCTTGCACGCAGCTTCCATGGAAGCAGGGGACAGGGCGGATCCCTTTCTCAGTCGCCGAAGCTAATGCCCAACATTTTGGCCTCCTGCACAATGGAGGCATTGGGGTCTACCATTTTCAGCTTGCCCGCCACCTCTTCCAGGGGAACCCGGACGATTTCCCGGTTTTTGTAGCCCACCATAAAGCCATATTCCCCATTCAGGATCAGCTTGCCTGCTTCAGAGCCCAGGCGGCTGGCAAAGACCCGGTCATAGGGGCAGGGACTGCCGCCTCGCTGGGTATGCCCCGGCACGGTGACTCGCACGTCAAAGCCACATTTTTTGACCAGCCCTTCGGCAATCTCATAGGAGACAGAAGGATATTTGGTATTTGCCAGCTTCTTTTTGTAATCCTTTTTGGAAAGCTTGGCGTCCTCCTTGGAAATGGCGCCCTCTGCCACCGCCAAAATGGTAAAGCGGCTGCCCCGGTCGTGACGCTCCCGGATTTTGGCGGCCACCTTGTCCAGATCGTAGGGAATCTCCGGAATCAGGATGATGTCAGCGCCACCGGCGATGCCGGCGTTGAGCGTCAGCCAGCCTACCTTGTGGCCCATGACCTCCACAATGAACACCCGGCCGTGGGAGGCGGCGGTGGTATGGATGCAGTCAATGGCGTGGGTGGCCACGTTCACGGCGCTTTGGAAACCAAAGGTCATGTCCGTACCCCACAGATCGTTGTCAATGGTTTTGGGCAGGGTGATCACATTGAGTCCTTCGGTCCGCAGGAGATTGGCGGTTTTGTGGGTTCCGTTGCCGCCCAGGATGACCAGGCAATCCAGCTGCAGCTTGTAGTACGTCTGTTTCATGGCAGCCACCTTGTCCACCCCGTCTGCTCCCGGTTCCTGGATGGTCTTGAAGGGGGTGCGACTGCTGCCCAGGAATGTGCCGCCCTTGGTGAGAATTCCGGAGAAATCATCATAGGTCAAAAGCCGGAATTTGCCGTAAATGAGCCCCTGATACCCGTCCAGAAAACCATAAATTTCCACCTTCTCTTCGGCATGGTACAGGGTCTTTGCTACGCCCCGCATGGCGGCGTTCAGCGCCTGGCAGTCGCCGCCGCTGGTTAACATTCCAATTCGTTTCATGTGCAGAACCTCCCTTTTGATTTGCCCACAGGCGTTCCGTGTGATATATGTATATTTTACCACATTTTTTCATAATCGGAAAGGCCGTGACCAAGAGAAATACAGAAAAAAGGGGATCTGCTGTAAAAACGGGCAGGTTTTCACCATTCCGCCTTCCAACAGATCCCGTGGAAACTCAGAGAGAAAAATCCTCCTGGTCATATTTGGAGAAATCCACCGCTTTCCTGCGGGGAGGAATCCGCTTCAGGGGGTCGTAATGGAAGCGGCGGCAGGCGCAGTCTCCCTCCAGAAGTCCCTTTTTGACGCAGACGATTTGCCCGCCCTCCAGGCGGACGCCGTGGGCGCAGTATTGGCATGAGCCTGGTATTTTTTTGCGGAACAGCATATACGTTTCCTCCCACATCATTCTTTCGTTATTATACATCGAGGGCTTCTTCTTTTCCAGCCTTTTTTCGCAGCTGCAAGCACCAAATCCCCATGGCACATAAAAAGAGAGCCGTGACTATGGCAGTGGCCCGCAGAAGACCGGTGTGATTGGGAAATGCCGCTGCCGGTAAGGAACGGGGGAGCCAGCTGGGAAACAGAACCTGAATGCCCCAGGTGAGCAGGACCGCAATGGTTCCCTGGATCACCTTACCGGCAAGATAATGCCGGCCCGTGAGACCATATGGGGCAATGACAGATTTGGTTTGCAGCCATACGCACAGCCCGCCAAAGGCCAGAAAGCCGGAGGCCATGCAGTACCGGAGCCCGGCAGCCTCCAACTGAGGAAGCCGACTGCACCCACTGGTCAGCTCCAAAAGGCCCGACAGACCAATCTCCACCGCCGGGGGCATCCAGGTTCCCAGCGCCCGCGTCAAGAAGGCCGTGATGACGTGAAACAGGATGATGCACCCACAGATAAGCCCCATGGTTTTCACCGCCCCCGCCATCATTGCGGAAAAGTCCAGCTGCTTGGAGGGGGGGTGGACCGCTCTTCCAGTCGCTGCAGGAACTTGGCGCCCCCTGGTCCGAAAAGCCAGACCTGTCAGCACAGCGGAAATGATGTGAATGGCAAATAAAACTGCGGCGATTTTTCCGCTTCCAAAAAGCCCGCCAACCATCCCGAAAATGAAGGCGGGGCCTGCGTTGCTGCAAAAGGCCAACAGCTGCTCTGCTTCTTTCCGGGTGAGCTGCCCACTGCCGTAGAGGGAGGCCGCAGTCTGAGCGCCGACCGGATAGCCGCCCAACAGCCCCAATACCACCGCTGCCGCGCCATTGCTGGGCAGCCCAAAGGCAGGACCCATCACAGGCCCGAGGACCCGGGCGCACCACTGCGCCGCGCCGGAGCCGGTAAACAGCCGGGCAGCTACCAGAAAGGGGAAGAGAGACGGCACGACCGTTTCCAGGCACAGCTGCAGCCCGCGTCCAGCGGCAGATACAGCGGTTCCGGCGTCTAAAATCAGCGCCAGAATGGCAAAAAAGCTCAGGAGGGCCGGAATGGCAGCGGCCCAGGGGGAGGATTGTTGCTTCACTTCCATCACCTCAAAAGAATCTATGCACCAAGGTCAAGTCTCTTGCCGGGGCGCATATATTTTTATGGACACAGGGAGGAAGTCCTCTCTGCTGGACTCGACCAAGGATGTGATGCGACTTTGAAAAAGTCCCGATCGATGCTCCGCCTAATGGCGGAGGCAGCAGACACGCCCCAGGAGCTGCTGCCCGGTATGCCGCTCATTGAGATCACCGGGGCCGGACGAGTGCTCATTGAAAATCATGGCGGCGTTACGGAGTATGAGACTGACCGAATCCGGGTTCGCTTACGCTTTGGGGCGGTGGTGATCCGGGGCAACCGCCTGAAGATCACCCGGATGAGCAATGCCAGTTGGTCATATCCGGAAGCTTATTGGGTGTGGACCTGGAAAGGGGGAGCAGCTGTTGAACCGGATTTTAAAGTACGTATTTGGAACGGTGGAGGCGGAATTGGTCAGTGCAGACCCGGCGGCCGCCCTCACCTATTACAGCGCCCAGGGCCTCCGGCTCCAGGACCCGGAGCTGACGGCGCCTTTGACCCTCACCATGACCATGGCCCCCCACACCTGGCGGCGGCTGGAGCCTTTGGCCCAGGCCAGGGGAGACCGCTGCCGGTGTATCAGGCGGTATGGACTGATGGTGAGTCTGGCCAGGAGCCGCCGGCGGCTGCCATTCTGGGTGGCGGCTGCCGCCATGCTTCTGGCTGTGCTGTACGCACCGAGCCGGGTGTGGTTCGTGGAGGTGGAGGGTAACGAGACGGTCCCCGCCAGGAAGATTCTCCTGGCAGCTGAGGAATGCGGCGTAAAATTCTGGGCCAAGTCCGGGGAGATCCGAAGTGAGCAGGTAAAAAATCAAATTTTAAACCTGGTGCCGGAGCTTCAGTGGGCGGGGGTCAATTTCTCCGGAGGCTTGGCAGTCATCTCCGTCCGGGAACGGCTGCCGGAGGAGCCGGTTCGGGAGCGGAGCTCCATCACCAATGTGGTAGCCGCCCGGGACGGGGTCATTGTCTCCATGAGCGTGCTGGGCGGCCAGTCCCTGTGCCAGGTGGGCCAGGCGGTTCGGGCAGGGGAGCTATTGGTGACGGGATGCGTAGACCTGGAAACTCATACCCAATTTACCCACGCAGACGCAGAGATTTATGCCATGACGCAACGAACTTTGACGGCAGTCTATCCCCAAACGACCACCCGGAAGGCCTACACCGGCCAGGTGATCCGCCGCTACAGCCTGGTGGTTGGGAGAAAAAGAATAAATTTATCCGGAAACAGTGGAATTTCTGATGCCAGTTGTGATAAAATGACGGAGAGGAAAGCTTTGACTCTTCCCGGCGGCTTTTCCCTGCCCGTAACTCTGGTGGTGGAGACCTACCGGCCCTATGAGGCCGTCCAGACCCAGGTGCCCCAGGCCCAGGCCCAGGCGGCCCTCTGCGAGTATGCCCAGCGGTCGGTACTGGGCGATATGATCGCAGGAAAAATTCTGGGGCAGGAGCCTGCATTTCGGGAAGCGTCCGGCCTCTTTTGGATGGACATGACTTGCGCTTGCCAGGAGATGATCGCCAGGCAGCGTCCGGCAGAACTGTTTGAAGGTGAAGATACAAATGACTGAACGAATTGTAAACGTAGAACGTGTAGAGGACCTCATCAGTGTCTTCGGCTCCCTGGATGAGAATATCCATCGCATTGAGCAGGAGCTTGGGGTCCAAATCCTGAACCGGGGCTCGGATCTGAAAATCTCCGGTGAGGAGGAGGCGGCGGACAAGGCGGCCCGCACCATCGAGGGCCTCATGGCCTTGGCCTCCAAGGGAGAAATCATCGATGAGCAAAAGGTCCGATACCTCATCACCCTGGTCCAGTCTGGAAATGACGACCAGGTTGCCCAGATGGCCCGTGATGTGGTCTGCATTACAGCCAAGGGCAAGCCCATCAAGGCCAAGACCATAGGCCAGCAGAAGTATATGAAGGCCATCCAGAAGAACACCATCACCGTGGGTGTGGGTCCTGCCGGTACCGGCAAAACCTACCTGGCTGTGGCCGCCGCCGTAGCCGCTTTCCGGGAGCGGACTGTGAACCGGATCATTCTGACCCGACCGGCGGTGGAGGCCGGGGAGCGCCTGGGCTTTTTGCCCGGCGATCTGCAAAACAAGGTAGACCCCTATCTGCGGCCACTGTATGACGCTCTGTACGACATGCTGGGCCCCGAGACCTACCAAAAGTACTTGGAGCGGGGCAGCATTGAGGTTGCGCCCTTGGCTTATATGCGGGGCCGTACTCTGGACGACAGCTTCATCATCCTGGATGAGGCCCAGAATACCACCCGGGAGCAGATGAAGATGTTCTTGACGCGCCTGGGCTTTGGCTCTAAAATTGTGATCACCGGCGATGTGACCCAGATCGACCTGCCGGAGGAGAAGGTGAGCGGCCTGAAGGACGCCATCCGAGTCCTGGAGGGGGTGGAGGACATTGCCATCTGCACCCTCACCAGCTCCGATGTGGTCCGTCACGCCTTGGTCCAGAAAATCATCAACGCCTATGAGAAGGCGGAGCAGCGCCGGAGTGAGGGTAAGGCCGGTGCCAAAAATACCAGTGCCTACAAAGGAAACCGGAAATGAACGTAAAAATCAACATTTCATTTGACCACCGGAGCCTTCTGGCAGTTCCGGTAACCCGGGTGGTCCGTCAGTGCATTTTGGCCACCTTGCAGGAAGAAAAGGTGCCGGTCCCCTGTGAAATCAATGTGCTTCTGACCGATGACGGGGGGATTCACGCCATAAACCTGGCCACCCGCCAGGTGGACAGGCCCACGGACGTCCTCTCCTTCCCCATGTTCCAGCTGACCCCGGGGCGTCTGCCTCGGGATTGGAGCAATTACCTGGACCCAGAGACGGGCCTGTGCCCTCTGGGGGACATGGCCATCTCCCTGGAGCGGGCCAAAGCCCAGGCCGCAGAATTTGGCCATTCAGTCCGCCGGGAGGTGGGATATCTCACCATCCACTCCATGCTGCATCTGCTGGGCTACGACCACCTGGACGAGGGACCTGAGAAGGCCCAAATGCGCGCCCACGAGGAGGCCGTCATCCGCGTCATTGATCTACATCGATAAAAATAAATAGGAGAGAAAAATAACATGTATTCCAAAGTAACGTTCAAAAAAGCAGAACCTACCGATGCCCCGCTTCTGGCAGCCACCCGGCAAAAGGTTTGGGCGGCGACTTACCGTGGAATTTATCCAGACGAAATGATTGACCAGTATGATCTGGAGCGTTACACAGCCAAGGACCGGGAGAGATTGCAGGATCCCAAGCGGGAGACCTATTTGCTCCTGGACGGGGAGGCATGTGTAGGGTATTTCTCCTACGGCGCCAATGCGCGGGGAAAATTCTGCCTGTATTCCATATATCTGCTGCCGGAGTATCAGCGCAAAGGAATCGGGCGGGCCATGATGCGCCAGGTGGCTTCCGCCTGCCGGGAGGGAGGGGCAGCTTCGTTTTATTGTGACTGCCAGCCCCAAAATGTGCGCGCCCGCCGGTTTTACGAGGCCATGGGTGGAAACCTGATCTGGTTTAGTCCCCGCCACCAAAACCGGGCCGAGGATTCGTGCCGCTATGAGTTTGATTTGGCAAAAGGAGAACCGCTATGGCAAGCAAAACCGCAATGATCACCATTGCAGGCCGCCCCAATGTGGGAAAATCCACCCTGACCAACCGGCTTGTGGGGGAGAAGGTGGCCATTGTATCCCACAAGCCCCAGACCACCCGGAACCGCATCTGCGGCATTGTAAACCGGGGTGAGCTCCAGTTTGTCTTTGTGGATACCCCCGGCTTCCACAAGCCCAGAACCAAGCTGGGTGACTACATGGTAAGCGTCACCCGGCAGTCGGTAGCCCAGGTGGATGCCGTCCTTTTGATGGTGGAGCCCATTGCCAACGTAGGGCCTCAGGAGGAGGCTCTGCTGGAGCAGCTGGGCCAGACCGGGGAGCCAGTCATTTTGGTCATCAACAAAATCGACACGGTGGAGAAGGAGACGCTCCTGGCAGTCATTGCCCGGTACGCCAGAGAGATGGAGTTTGCCGCCGTGGTGCCCCTCAGCGCCAAGACCGGGGAGGGGGTGGAGGCTCTGCTGGAGGAATGCACCCAGTTCGCCCAGGAGGGTCCCCATCTGTTCCCTGCTGATATGACCTCTGATCAACCGGAGCGGCAGATGATGGCGGAGATCATCCGGGAAAAGCTTCTGTGGTGCCTGGACCGGGAGGTCCCCCATGGTACGGCGGTAGAGGTCACCCGCTTCTCCGAGCGGGACAACGGCATCATCGACCTGGAGGCCACCATTTACTGCGAAAAGGCCAGCCACAAGGGGATCATCATCGGCAAGCAGGGCGCCATGCTGAAGAAAATCTCCACCATGGCGAGAATCGACTGCGAAAAGTTTATGGGGACCAAGGTGTTTTTGACCACCTGGGTCAAGGTCAAAGAAAATTGGCGGGACAGCGATTTCCTCATCCGGAATTTCGGATATCAGGATACATGATTTTCCGGGAATAGTCCGGTAGCCTCCGCAAATCCTAATTCCAAACAGGACAGAAGGGTGAGGAGGACGCCAACATGGAAGCGGAAAACCTGTGGCGATGCTTTTTGGAAACCGGAGCACCGGAATATTACCTGCTGTACAAAGCGGCAAAGGCGGAGGGAATCCACCAACTGGAAGCCACAAATATGCCAAAATTGGTGCAGGAACTTGCAGAATGTCTTCCGGACCCGCAAAGATCCCAGGTTTCTGTGAGTTCAAAACCATCAAATCCGGAGGGAACCCATGTACTTGAAAACCCAGGGGCTTGTGCTGCGGGAGGTAGCGTATAAAGACACGGACAAGCTGCTCACCGTGCTGACCCGGGACTATGGGAAGATGACCCTGAAGGCCCGGGGGGTCCGCCGGTCCGGCAGCCCCCTGAAGGCGTCCTGCCAGCTGCTGGCCTGTGGAGAATTTACCATTTTTGAATACCGGGGCATGAGCACCATCAACGAGGCCCAGACGGTGGAGCTCTTCCCGGAGCTCCGGACAGATTTGGAGCTGCTCTCCCTGGGTACGTATTTTGCCCAGGTGGCGGAGGTCCTCTCCCAAGAGGATGATCCCAATCCGGCACTGCTGTCTCTGACGTTAAACGCCCTCTATGCCCTTGGGAAGCTCCGGAAGCCCCAGGGGTTGGTAAAGGCGGTGTTTGAGCTCCGGGCGGCCTGTCTGGCGGGATATACCCCGGACTTGGAGGGGTGCCGGAGTTGCGGGAATCCGGAGCCGGACCGTTTTGATCTGGAAGGCGGCTGTCTGGAGTGCGCGCATTGCCGGAGCGGAGATGGGACTTTTGTGGCCGTCACACCTGGCATTTTGGCGGCGATGCGCCACGTCGCTGCCTGCCCGGCCTCCAGGCTGTTTTCCTTCTGCCTGGGGGAGGAGACGCTTCGGGCCTTTGGCAGCCTGACAGAGCGGTACCTCTCCACCCAACTGGAACGGGGATTTTCTACTTTGGATTTTTATAAGTCGCTGTTTCCAGTTCGTGACGCTTAGGAGGCCTACATATGGATTTATTTTATCAAACGTATATCGCGCGCGAGGATCAGATTTATCAGTCCATGCCTCGGAGAAAACCGATTTCCGGTCAGGTGGATCCTCCGGAGCTGGAATTTGGGGTGGATTGGCTGTGCCATGGGGCCCATTCTGTGTTAGACTTTGGGTGCGGCAACGGGAGTCTGCTGTTTGCCTGCGCATACCGGGGCGTGGAAAGATTGGTGGGTATTGACCTGTCCCGCGAGGCTGTGGCGCTGGCTCGTTGGGCCGGTGAGGATCTGCCCCAATGCCAATTTCTTTGGGGCAGTGTGGAAAAACTGATGGAGTTGCCAGACACTAGCTTTGACGGGATCGTGCTGTCCAACATTTTGGATAATCTCAAACCGACAGACAGCCGGGCTGTATTACAAGAAACGATTCGGCTGCTGCAACCGGAGGGCAAGGTGTTAATCAAGCTAAATCCCTACCTCACCCGGGAACAAATAGAGGCCTGGGGAGTTCGGACCATAGAGGGAGATCTGCTGGATGACGGTCTGCTTCTTTGGAACCGGACGACGGAAGCCTGGCAAGAGGAACTCCAGCGGGATTTCCGGACGGTCCGGTTCGAGGATGTGTATTTTTCGGAATACGATCAGCACAATCGCATGTTCTTGTGTGAAGCATTGCAAAACGCGAACAAATAGGAGAAAGACCATGTGGGAATTGTATGAAAAATCGACAGAAAAGCTGGAGCTCAACCGGGTTCTCGAGCTGCTGGCGGACTGTGCCGGGTCGGGGGATGGCAAGGCCGCCTGCCGGGCCCTTTGCCCCTCCAGCGATCTGGAGGAGGTCCGGGAGCTTCTGGAGCAAACCACGGCGGCCTGTACCATGTCTGCTGTGCAGGGTTCTCCCGGCTTTTATGATGTAAAAAATGTGGACGCAGCCTTGGAGCGGGCAGACCGTGGTGGGAGCCTTTCTACCACGGAGCTTTTGCGGATTGCCGGGGTACTACGCAGCGCCAGAACAGTCAAGGGCTATTGGAGCGAGGAGGAGACCGCCCAGGTACTCACCCCGTTGTTCCAAGCGCTGACCCCCAACAAATACCTGGAGGACCGGATTTCCGGCGCCATTTTGTCAGAAGAGGAAATCGCCGACGCCGCCAGCCCCGCCCTGTCAGACATTCGCCGGCATATGCGCCAGCAAAGCGCCAAAATCCGGGAGACCCTGCAAAAGGTGGTTTCTTCCCCGGCGTATTCCAAGTATCTCCGGGAGCCCATTGTCACCATTCGCCAGGACCGGTATGTGGTACCGGTGAAAAGCGAGTTCAAAAATGAGGTGCCGGGCCTCATTCACGATGTATCCGCCACCGGTTCCACCTTCTTCATTGAACCCATGTCCGCCGTCAATGCCAACAACGCTCTGCGGGAATTGGCCATGAAGGAGAAGAAGGAGATTGAGCGGATTCTGGCAGAGCTGTCTGCCGAAGCGGCCGCTCATCGGGAGGACATTTCCGACAATTACCGGTTGCTCACGCAGCTGGATGTGATCTTTGCAAAAGCCCGACTGTCTTACCAGATGCGGGCGGGCGCCCCGGTGATGAACGACCAGGGCCAGATTGACTTGAAGAAGGCACGCCACCCGCTCATCGATCCCAAGGCAGTGGTGCCGATTACCCTACGTCTGGGCACGGACTTTGACAGTATGATCATCACAGGCCCCAATACTGGCGGCAAGACGGTGACCCTCAAGACCATTGGCCTTCTGACGCTGATGGCGGAGTGCGGCCTTCACATTCCCGCCGGAGACGGCAGCCGCCTGTCCACCTTTGATCGGGTTCTGGCGGACATTGGCGATGAGCAGTCCATCCAGCAGTCCCTGTCCACCTTCTCGTCCCACATGCGGACCATTGTGGATGTCACCGGGCAGTGCGACGGCCGCTCCCTCATTCTCTTTGATGAGCTGGGAGCCGGTACGGATCCTGCGGAGGGCGCCGCTCTGGCCATGGCCATCATTGAGTTTTGCCGGACCATGGGCAGCCGGGTGGTGGCGACCACCCATTACGCGGAGCTGAAGCTCTATGCCATGCGAACCAAGGGGGTCATCAACGCCTCCTGCGAATTTGATGTGGAGACCCTGCGGCCCACATATCGCCTGCTCATTGGCATTCCCGGGAAGTCCAACGCCTTTGCCATCTCCCGGAAGCTGGGTCTGTCCGAGGATATCATCAAAAAGGCAGGGGACATGGTGAGCCAAAGCGACAAGGACTTTGAGGATGTCCTCAGCCAGCTGGAGGTCCAGCGGCAGCAGATGGAGTCTGCCCGGCAGGAGGCCGAGCGGCTGCGCCAGGAGACCCAAGAAATCCGCAACGAGAGCGAGGCATTCCATCAGCAAATCCAGAAGGAACGGGATAAGGCAATGGAAAAGGCCCGACGGGAGGCCCAGGAGATCCTGGACGACGCTCGCCGCACCGCCAACCAGGTTTCTGAGGAATTGAAGCAGCTGCGCAAGCAGATGCGGGATGCAGCAGATGCCCAGGGAGTCAACCAGCGTCAGGCAGACCTGCGCCGGAGCATCAACGAGGCAGAAGAGCGGCTGTCCGTCCACAACCAGCCGGTGGAACGCCCCCAGCCCACCCGGGCGGTGCAGCTGGGTGATACGGTGGAGCTCCTGAAGCTGGGCACCAAGGCCAGTGTGATTGCCATCAACAAAGACGGTACGTATACGCTACAGGCGGGAATCCTGAAGCTGACAGCCAGACCAGAGGAGGTCTATCTGCTGGAGGACGCCAATAAATTCCAGGTAAAGAAGCCCCGCCCGGCCCACTCTGGACGGGAAATGAAAGCCGCCGCCATGCCAACGGAAATTGACCTCCGGGGAATGGACTCCATAGAAGCCATCTGCGTCCTGGACCGCTTCCTGGATGAAGCCATGCGCTCCAATCTGTCCTCTGTCCGAATCATCCACGGGAAAGGAACCGGCGCCCTCCGTGCCGCCGTCCAGGAGGAGCTGCGCCGGAATAAGTTTGTCAAAAAATTCCGCTTGGGCGTATACGGCGAGGGAGAAGACGGAGTGACGATTGCAGAATTTTAAAGCGGAATTCTGATATTGGGGGCGAGCATCACATGAAAAAAGGGATATACTGCCGCCATGCCCAGGAAGCAGAATTTGGTTGACTTTTGCCGCAAATTTGGTATCATACTAGGTGAAGCATAAAGATGCTCCAAGGGACTGCATGCAAGGAGTGAGATCGATCATGTATCAACAGCAGACTGTGGTGAAGTGCACTTCCGGCCTGTACAATGAGCAGGTCACCTATTTTGTTCAGAAGGCCAACGAGTTTCGGTGTAACATTTGGGTGGAATTGGGCAACAAGAAGATGAATGCCAAGAGCCTTCTGGGCATCATGTCCATGTGTATCGGCGCCGGGGCCAGCGTAGTAGTTTCCGCCGATGGACCGGATGAGGGAGAGGCGGTTGCCACCCTGTGTGACATGCTGCAGCGGGATGTTCTCTGAAAATTTTGGCGATGACTGCCTCGGGTCGGGCCGCTTCCGGCGGCCGCTGAGGCAGTTTTGCTGTGTCTGAGGGCGGAATATGACATTTGAAGAATTGAAGGACAAGGCCCTGTCCCTGCCTTTTGCTCCCGGCGTGTATATTATGCGGGATGCGGGGAACAAAGTCATCTATGTGGGCAAGGCCAAGAAGCTAAAAAATCGGGTGAGCCAGTATTTCCAGGATTCTGCGGCCCATACGCCAAAAACCCGGGCCATGGTGTCAAAGATCGACCACTTTGACGTGATTGTGGCGGCGTCGGAGTTTGAGGCCCTGGTTCTGGAATGCTCCCTGATCAAGCGGTATTTGCCCAAATATAACATCCTTCTGAAGGATGACAAGGGCTACCCCTACCTGCGGCTGGACATGTCGGAGGAGTACCCCAGAATCACCGTGGTCCACAAGCTGGCCCACGATGGTGCGGCTTATTTTGGGCCATATGGCAGCTGGGGCGTGACTCAGCATGTGCTGCACACCATTCTCCGGACCCTGAAGCTGCCGGACTGCAGCAAGCAGTTTCCCCGGGACCTGGGGAAGGACCGGCCCTGCCTGAATTACCACATGAACCAGTGCCAAGGCTGGTGCCAGCTGAGCCGGAGCCCGGCGGACTACCGGGCTGCCATGGAGCAGGCCCGGCTGCTGCTCACCGGGAACTACCAGAAGCTGGCCCAGGAGCTGCGGGCACAGATGCTGGAGGCCTCGGAGGAGCTGAAATTTGAGCAGGCCGCAGAGCTGCGGGACCGGCTGAAGGCGGTGGAGGCCCTGGGGCAGAAGCAGCTGGTGACCGCCGGTTCCATGGCGGACACCGACGTCATCGGCTTTGCCCAGACGGCAGCCAAAAGCTGCTTTGTGGTCCTGCACTATTCCGGTGGGAATCTCCTGGACAAGGAATACGAGATTCAGCCCTACCAGGATACGCCGGCTGCCGCCGTGTCCAGCTTGGTGAAGCAGTATTACCTCTCCCGGGGCATTGCGCCGAAGATCGTGCTGCTGCCTATGGAAATGGAGGACGGAGACCTGTTTTCAGACCTCATGTTCCAAAACACCGGGCGACGGACCCATTTTCGCGTGCCCCAACGGGGAGACAATGTACAGCTGGTGCAACTGGCCCGGGAGAATGCCATGCAGGAGGCCGAGCGGGTTACCAGCCGGGAGGAGCGGATCTCCGGCACCCTGCAGCTGCTGGGCAAGATGCTGTCACTGCCCCAGCCGCCCCGGCGAATGGAATCCTTCGACATCTCCAACATCGCCGGGACGGACATTGTGGCCTCTATGGTGGTGTTCCTGGACGGAAGGCCTTATAAAAAGGATTACAAGCGGTTCAAGGTGGAGGGGCTGGAGGATCAGGACGACTACGCCTCCATGGCCCAGGTGGTGCACCGCCGGTTCGTGCATTACCAGCAGGGGGACGCAGGTTTTGCGCAGGCTCCGGATCTGTTGCTGATTGACGGCGGCATCACCCACGCTGAGACCGCCAGGAGGGCGCTGGAGGCCCTGGGACTGGACTTTCCTGTGTTCGGAATGGTGAAGGACGGGAAGCACAGAACCCGGGCCCTGGTGACGCCAGAGGGCCGAGAGATTGCTCTGGATGGGACCCCAGCGGTCTTTGCCCTGATCGGCACCATCCAGGAGGAGACCCACCGCTTCGCCATCACCTACCACCGGGAGCTCCGAAGCAAGCGCCTGCGCTACTCCCAGCTGGATGAGATTCCGGGCGTGGGACCCAAGCGCAAGGAGCTGCTGCTGCGCCGGTTCAAGTCTTTGACCGCCATTGGCCAGGCGACGCTGGAGGAGCTGAAAGCCCTATTGCCGGCAGACGCGGCGGCGGCAGTCTACCGGCATTTTCACAAGGAGGAGACGCCATGAGAGTGATTGCAGGCGCAGAAAGGGGAATTACCCTGAAGACGCCGGAGGGCCTGCGGACCCGACCCACAGCCGAGCGTGTGAAGGAGGGGCTGTTTAGCGCCATTCAGTTTGAAATTCCAGGGACCCGGGTCCTGGATCTTTTTGCCGGAACCGGCCAACTGGGCATTGAGGCCCTGAGCCGGGGGGCCAGGGACGCCGTGTTTGTGGACATGGGCGCCGACGCCTGCCGCCTGGTCCGGGAGAATTTGCAGCGGACCGGCTTGACCGGGCGGGCCCAGGTGGTCCAGGCGGATTATTTGCGCTATCTGGAGCGGCGGCAGGGCCCCTTCGGCATCATTTTTCTGGACCCGCCCTATGCAGAAGTTTTTCTGGAAAACGCCCTGGAAAAGATATCAGAAATTGACATTTTGGCTAACCGTGGTATAATAGTGACGGAGCGGCCGGTGGGGAAGGAGTTGCCATGCCATTTCCCCGGTTTGGAACGGTCGCGGGACTATAAATACGGAAAAACCCTCATTACCATTTTCCGAAAAAAATTGTCCGAGGATGCAGAATGAAAATTGCCATTTATCCCGGCAGCTTTGACCCGGTGACCAATGGGCACCTGAATATCATCCGTCGCGCAGCCCATATCTTTGACAAGCTGATCGTCTGTGTCATGGTCAACGCGGGGAAAAAGCCCCTTTTTTCTCAGGAGGAGCGGACGGAAATGCTTCGCCGGGTCACACGGGACCTGCCCAATGTGGAGATTGATGCTGCCGGAGAGCTCTTGGCCACCTATGCCAAGCGGCGGGGTAGCTGCGTGGTGGTAAAGGGACTGCGGGCCACATCTGACTTTGAAAATGAGTTCCAGATGGCCCTCATCAACCACAAGATCAACCCGGATTTGGATACCATGTTTTTAACTGCGGAGCACCAATACATGTACCTCAGCTCCAGCACCGTCAAGGAGCTGGCCTGCTATGATGTGGAGCTCCAGGATTTCCTGCCGGAAGAGATTATACCGGACTTCAAAAGACGCATACAAGCCATGAAAACACAAGGAGGAACGACCCATGCATGACAACGGCATCGAAGAATTGATTACAAAACTATATGATATGGTGCAGGATGCACGTTCCCTGCCTCTGGGTGCCGATAAGTGCATTGTAGAGCGGGACAAGGTCCTGGATATGCTGGATGAGATCAGCAATCAGCTCCCCGGGGAGCTGAAGCAGGCGAAGACCATTGTGGATTCCCGCAATGAGCTCATCGCCAAGGCCAAGCGGGAGGCCGAGGGGCTGGTCCGTCAGGCCCAGGCCCAGGCCAAGCAGCTGGTCTCTCAGGAAGCCACCTATAAAGAAGCCCAGGCCCATGCAGAGGAAATGATCCGCACAGCACAGGCGAAAATTAAGGAGCTGAAGCAGGTCACCAACGACTATGTGGACGACTCCCTGAAGCGGACCGAAGAGGCCATTGCCGAAGCCTTGGGCGAAATCCGCGAGTCCCGCAGCCGCTTCCGCAAGCTGGTCAGCCCCCAGGAGCGGGCAGCTTCTCCGATTATTGAAGACGTGTAATTCAGTTACGCCATGAAATCATTCTGGCAGGAAATGGGAAAAATCCCCAATTTCCTGCCAGATTTTTAACAATATTGTAGGGTGCACAAGGAGGGGATCTCAAAACTGAGGTCCCCTCCTTGAGGTTTAAAACTTATTTATACAGCTCAACCAGCTTCAGCAGGTGCTCGTAACGCTCCTTGGCAGCGGCCTCGTTGCGCTCGAAGAGCTCGGTGGCGCGCTCCGGGAACTCCCGGGTCAGGCGGCTGTAGCGGGCCTCGTTCATCAGGAACTCCTGGTAGCCGCCGGCAGGGGCCTTGGAGTCCAGGATGAAGGCGGGCTTGCCTTCCTTCAGGTTGTCGGGGTTGAACCGGAACAGGTTCCAGTAGCCGCAGGCGACCGCCTTCTTCATCTCCTCCTGGCAGTGCATCATGCCGCCCTTGATGGAGTGCATCTCGCAGGGGGCGTAGCCAATGATGAGGGAGGGCCCATGGTAAGCTTCCGCTTCGGCAATGGCCTTGATGGTCTGGGCGGGGTTGGCGCCCATGGCAATTTGTGCCACGTACACATAGCCGTAGGACATGGCGATTTCCGCCAGGGACTTCTTCTTGGTCTCCTTACCGGCAGCGGCAAACTGTGCCAC
>OHAT01000573.1_pt1 | contig 37034 bp, 40 predicted proteins | sample 1577141 | NCBI WGS metagenome assembly OHAT01 (sample SAMEA3541578, study PRJEB24748) | human gut metagenome | biome: human gut; feature: human-associated habitat; material: faeces | place: China | collected 2012 | reverse complement strand
CCCTCGGCACGCGGTTTTGGAGACCGCTGCTCTACCAACTGAGCTATACCCCTATGTGAGCCGAATATAATATTATCATATTCGGCGTGGTTTGTCAAGAATTTTTTGAGATATTTTATAAAAATAGAGTAGGAATTATCCAGCAGCTTTAGCCTTAGCAGAGAACATAAGTGTTAAGGTTTTGTAATCGCAATTACCAGATTGAGTCAGCTTATTAGCCTTTTGGAAAGCCTTTACAGCCTTTTGAGTGACTTCTCCATAGTAGCCAGACTTTTCCTCATTGAAGTATCCAAGAGCCTCAAGACGGTTCTGAACCTTTTTAATATCGTCCTTAATGTCGCCGAATTCAAAGAACATATCTTTGGTTATTTTCAGGGAGGTATCAGCTTTAACCTTTGAGGTAGTAGCTTTGCTTGTTTCGGCTTTACTTGTTTCGGCTTTACTTGTTTCAGCTTTGCTTGTTTCGGCTTTGCTTGTTTCGGCTTTGCTTGTTTCAGCTTTGCTTGTTTCGGCTTTGCTTGTTTCAGCTTTACTCGATTCAGTTCTCTTTGTAGGGTCTTCTGGATTGATGGAAACCGAAGGATACATAATTTCAATCATATCAGTAAGAGCCTCTACAAGAGAATTTCCCTGACGAGAGAAAAGCTCTGATGAAAGCTCATAGACCTGTTTGTTTTTAACAGCGGAAAAATCCTTGAAAAGCTCACTTTTCATAATCTTATCTTTAACGCCTATATCGCAGAAGATATATTGCGGATTGGCAAGCTTTAGTGCATTGAAAGCCTCGTCATCAGCAACACCAGCCTTGCAGACATTAACAGCGTTGAGATATTCAAAGAGCTTGCCCGAGGGTGTATCGTCCTTGAGAGAAGTACCTTTCTCATCATATAGATAGCAAGCAGTTACAAGAACCTTGCTCTCTGGAATAAGCCTTTGCAGGTCGTCCATAGTTACAGAGAGGGTTTCGGCTCTTTCCTCGCCGATTTCTCTGCCTGTTGTTTCGCCAGCCATAACAGCACCAACATTGCCGAAAAGGTCGCTGATACCGCTCATACTTGTAGCAGGAACGAAGGTGATTACTGTAAAGCCCGATTCATTTAGCTTGGTGAGCTGTTCTTTTGGCATATCGCTGTCGGCAAAGATAACATCAGGGCTAAGAGCGGAAATCTTTTCGAGGTCAGGCTTTAATTTAGAGCCAACAGTCTTAACACCAGAGATTTCCTCCTGAGTACACTCGTCAGACCTGCCCTCTATCTTCTTGATAAATCCGCAGGAAACGAGAATATCTGCGATAGAATCAGAAAGTACGATAACTCTGTCTGGAGCTTTGCTTATTGTGATATTGGCTAATTTCACAGGATATTCCTCAGAACGGCTTGAGTTACAGGCCGTCGCTGAAAGTACCATACCTGCCACAAGTGCCAATGCAACAATTTTCTTAAACATTTCACATTTCCTTTCCGAAAAAGGTTAGTTGTTTTTAAGCTGTCTTGCCTCTGCTATGGCGACAAATTGCTTTGCACATCTCGGAGAACGACCGCCACGCTCTAAAGCCCACTGTTCAGCCTCATTTTCAAGAGTTTCGATGTCTATCTCAAGACCCTTTTCATTTGCGAGAGAACGGACAATCTCAAGATAGTTTTCCTTATCAGGAACGCTGAAATTAACTGCAAGACCAAATCTATCTGAAAGTGAGAGAGTTTCTTGCATAGTATCATTTCTGTGCAGGTCATCATTGCCTCTGTCGGAATATGTTTCCTTGATGAGGTGACGGCGGTTAGATGTTGCGTAGATGAGAGTATTGTCAGGACGAGCCGCAAGACCACCCTCAAGAACAGCCTTGAGCTGTGCATAAGTTTTATCGTCAGTAGAGAATGAAAGGTCATCTATAAAGATGATGAATTTAAGCGGCAGAGCCGCAATTTTATCTACGAGTATAGGGAAGTCGCCAAGCCTGTCCTTAGGCATTTCTACCATTCTAAGGCCGTCCTTATAGAATTCATTGAGGATAGCCTTTACGGTTGAGGATTTACCTGTTCCTCTATCGCCATAGAGCAGGCAGTTATTGCAGTGTATTCCGTTGAGGAAGGCCTTAGTATTATCAACAACAAGTCCACGCTGTATCTCGTAGCCCTTGAGTGAGGAGATAGAGATTTTATCAGGGTGTACGACAGGTTCAATGTTGCCGTTTCTCCATATAAAGGCTCTATATCTTGCGAACATACCACAGCCATTTTTAGCATAATAATTTACGAGCCTGTCTACACATTCTCTGAGTGTGGCAAATTCCTCGCAAGGCTTGCCAGCGCCCCATCTTGGCAGGGAATGTTCAAAAGAGCCAAGCTCATCTCTGTGTTCATAGCCAAGGAGAATTTGTTCAGGAGTTATTCGGCTTATTTTGATGATAGCGGCAATATCACGCTTAGTTGCGGATAAAGCCTCTGCGGAAAGCTCATTTATGCGGTTATCTGCGGCAAGCATAGAGAAGCGGTTCTCGTCAAAGAGAGCAGTTTCTGTTATACAGCCAGCGAAATTGCTTGCGAAGCCTCTGTCACTGAGAACTTGAAAGAATTCTCCCCAAGCACCAGCAAATTCGATAGGCTCTTTATCGAGTGAGCAAAGTAGCTTAAAGAAAGCCTTAGGCACAGTGCGGTTTAATATTCCTCTATATATTGAAAGTGAAGACATCAGAAGTGATGCCTCTTTTGCTAAACTTATCATTATAAATCCTCTCCTTGTTGGGGTTTCACCCCAAGCCCCACCAAAGGCTCTGCCTTTGGAAACCGCAAGCTTTTGAAAAAGCTTGAGCAAAACTTTTAAGTGTCTTAGAGAAATTTGCTAACTAACTTTAGGGGCGAACTTTGTTCGCCCGCTCGGTAACTAATTGGAATTTTCTTTATCTTCATTTTTTTGCGTATCGCTTTGCTTATCTGGATTATCTTTATATGCTGATTGTATTTTGCTTACAAAGCCTGGGAAGAATGTTGAACTATTCAGTCTGCCTCGATAATCGCTCATTTCATAATGATTGAGATAGCTCATTGCATAGCCAAGAATAAGCCAGAAGATAAGTACCTTAAAAGATACATCAAGCAGAAGTGTAATTTCAAACATTGAGTATACACAATATGCCGCCAAAAATGCAAGTAGACAAGGCAACATCTCACGCTCAGTATCATTTTTGTTGCGTTTTTTGAAAATGCAGATGAGCATACTTTTTGCAATCTTTACTGCAAAGATTATAAAGAAAGTAAAACCTACAACTCCAAAGCTTACAAGTATAGTTACGAAACCATTGTGGAAATCGGAATATTTTAATCCACCGAGATACTTTTCGCCATATAGAACAATATTTCTTGGAGCAACTCCAAAGATAGGGTAGAGTAAAAAAAGTTTTATTGCTTGTTTAAGGAGTGGAATTCTTCCGCTGTCGATATTTTTATTTTCATGGGTAAAGGTTGTTGTCTTTTTATCTCTGAAAATGTTTTCTGTATGGGTATTGTCACTTGGAAGATATTTATTGTTATCAGATTTTGAGGTTTCACTTGATTTTGAAGCACTTTCCGACTGGGAAGATTTGTTTTCTGGAATTTTGGAATTTTCGGATTTTGGAATTGTGCTTGTTACTTCTACACTTTGGCTTTCTGAAAATTTTCTTTCAGATTCAAGTAATGTGGCAAAGCCTTCTTGAGCAAAAGACCTTATGGTTAAAAATGAAAAGGCAAATATCACACAGGCAAGAATTAATGAAATTATTCTGAACATAAAATTAAATGTTCTTACGGTATCACTGTTTCTGAAAATTTTATAGAATGCTATAAAACAAACATAGATTATTATGAATACAAGTGAACCGTTTGAGTCAGAGAGAAAGAGTGAAACTAAGTTTATAAAAAGACATATTCCATAGTAAAGACTTACTCTAAAGGTAAATTTAGAAACAGCCTTGTGCCTTAAATAAAGTATATGGCAGAAGATAACACCGATAACAGCATAAAACGCCAAAAGGTTGGCGTTTGTGAATATGCCGACAAAGCGATTATCCTTTATGCTTATGTAATAATCCATAAACATAAAGCCTTTTTTAGAGCATAGAAGTATTATGATACTTATGGTCATAAGTATGGTTGTTGATGAAAGAAAAAACTTAAAAAAGAAAGTCATTTCTCTTTTTGCAGCCTCATGAGTTTTTTCAGCATATAATCCATAAAACAGAAAGAAGCAGAGAATAACATAATAAATCATAAAAAGATTTTCATGTATGTTATATGCGAAGTTTACTGCAACAGAAATAAGTCCTGAGGCAATGAATAGAGTTATTATTGGTAAGTGCTTGATTTTTCTTAATTTCATTTCTTTTATAAGCTTTATGTATAAAACGATTCCTGCCCATACATATATTGGAGTGGCTAAAAAATAGCAGGCAGCATCTATCACACAAACAGAACCGAAAAACAGCAGACAAAGTAATGAAAATCTTATAGCAGAGGTATTCATGAGCAAGGCTGTTATTTCCTTTTTTGTGATATTCATTATAGGTATACACCACCAGTCGTATTACTTGAGTACGGCGATAACCGTCATAAACATAACTTTTAAATCGAAAAAAATATTGAATTTTTCTGTGTATTCAAGATTTATTTTCATCTTTAAGGGGAGAACATCTTCTACATAAACCTTGTCTGCATCATCAGCATCTTTCAAAAGCTTTTCTTCGTCTTTAAATTTTATGCTCGTAAGAGAAGTTACTCCAGCAGGGAGTAGGAGGGTCGCCATCATTTCAGGCGTATAACACTTGACATATTTCATAACTTCAGGCCTTGTGCCAACAAAGCTCATACTTCCTGATAGAATGTTAAAGAGCTGCGGTAATTCATCAAGCCTTGTTTTTCGCAAGAAATGCCCTGCACGAGTAACACGAGAATCGTGGTCAACGGTAACCTGTGAACCAATAGCTTCAGCATTTTGAACCATTGTTCTAAATTTTATGATATGAAAAATCTTTCCATAACGGGTGACTCTTTCTTGCCGAAAAAAAACGCTGCCCTTTGAATCGCATTTAACCCAAATCGCAACAATCAAAAAAATAGGTGAAAGCACAATCAACATAATTAAAGCAAGAATAAAATCAAGTATACGCTTAAAAAGCAGACTTGCCGTCTTTTTGGAAAGTATATCATAATATTTTCTTACATCATCATTTTTCATATTTTTGGGAAGCCTGTCCCAGCTTCGGAGGAGCATATCTGTACACACCTTTTTATAAATTTATTTATATATTATACAATAAATTACTGCTCTTTGCAACAAATTCACAGTTATATTATATATGCCTGAATTTGAAAAAAAGGGGATTTTTAGTAAAAAAGTGATAAGCTAAGTTTACTACTTAAAGGGTAAGTGAAATTAAGAACATTGCTATTAAAACCTATGATACTTAGTTAAATTATGTATGATTATAAAAAATGCCCCGAATATTGTTGGTGCTTATGCCAAACAATATCCGGGGATTGTAGTTTTATAGAAAGGGATAGGAGTAATTTAGTTTATTAGGTTTGCTGTTCTATTAATATACACCCTGTGCAATCATAGCGTCTGCAACCTTCTCGAAGCCTGCAATGTTAGCACCCATTACATAATCGCCCTTATGACCATACTTTTCAGCAGCAGCAGCGATATTTGTAAAGATATTAACCATAATGCCCTCGAGCTTAGCGTCAACTTCTTCAAATGTCCAAGAAAGTCTTTGACTATTTTGTGACATTTCAAGTGCAGAAGTAGCAACACCACCTGCATTAGCAGCCTTACCTGGAGCAAAGAGAACACCATTCTCTTGGAACATCTTTGTAGCTTCAAGTGTTGTAGGCATATTAGCACCTTCAGCAACAGCCTTTACGCCGTTTTTGATAAGGTTCTGTGCACCCTCAACATCAAGCTCGTTCTGTGTTGCACATGGAAGAGCAACATCGCAAGGAATTGTCCAAAGGAATTTGCCCTCGTGATATTCTGCATTTGGACGATACTTTGTATACTCAGAAAGTCTTGCACGCTTAACTTCCTTGATTTCCTTAACAGCAGCAACATCAATGCCGTCCTTGTCGTATACCCAGCCTGTTGAATCAGCAAGAGTAACAACATTAGCACCCATCTGCTGTGCCTTCTGTGTAGCATAGATAGCAACATTACCAGCACCAGAGATACAAACTGTCTTACCAGCAATATCCATGTTGTTTTGCTTGAGCATTTCTTTTGTGAGATAGAGAAGACCGTAGCCTGTTGCCTCTGTTCTTGCAAGAGAACCACCATAGTTAAGTCCCTTACCTGTGAGAACACCTTCATAAACATTGCGGATTCTCTTATACTGACCAAAGAGGTAGCCGATTTCACGAGCACCAACACCAATGTCACCAGCAGGAACATCAGTATCAGCACCAATGTGTCTATAAAGCTCAGTCATAAAGCTTTGGCAGAAAGCCATGATTTCACGGTCGCTCTTACCCTTAGGGTCAAAGTCAGAACCGCCCTTGCCACCGCCGATTGGAAGGCCTGTGAGGGAATTTTTGAAAATCTGCTCGAAACCGAGGAACTTAATGATACCAAGGTTTACTGATGGGTGAAGTCTAAGACCGCCCTTATAAGGACCAATAGCACTGTTGAACTGGATACGGAAACCACGGTTTACCTGTGTCTTACCGTTATCGTCAACCCAAGCAACTCTGAACATGAGCTGTCTTTCAGGCTCTGTAATTCTTTCGATAATAGCGTTTTCCTGATACTTAGGATTCTGCTCGAAAACTGGTTCGAGAGAGTTAAGAACCTCAGTTACTGCCTGAATAAATTCAGGTTGAGCAGGGTTCTTTGCCTTAATTTTTTCAAGTTGTTCACTTACATATGACATTGAAGCCACTTCCTTATATTGAAGATTGATTTGCAAGTATTTTCAGAAGAAAAATCACTTAGATATTTGAAATAAAACAAATTTGTATGGATATCTTCCTTAATACCTTGCATATTTTATCATATAATTTTCCATAAATCAAACAAAAATTGTAAAAATATAATAAACTAATAAAATTTTGTCAACTTATACACAAATAGTACTGCATTTTTGGCAAAAATTATAGTAAATCATTCAAAAAGACACCGTAAAAGCATAGACTTTTGATAATATATGAGCAAATATGAAATTTTTTGAAAAAATTATGCAAAATCATAGAAAAAATAAATCGTCTTTCTGGCTCTTGCTTAAATCGTCGAAATGAAGTATAATATATGCGTATGATTTTTTTATTTTGTCAATTTAAGTTTGGAGGACTTTGAATATGGAAAAGAAAGAGCTTATTTACGAAGGCAAGGCAAAAAAGGTTTACGCAATGGACGACCCTGATTACTGTATGGTAGAATATAAGGACGACGCTACTGCTTTTAATGGTCTTAAAAAAGGCACAATCAGAGGTAAGGGCGTAGTTAATAATAAGATGTCTAACTTTATGTTCAAGCTTCTTGCAGAAAAAGGCATCGAGACACATTTCGTAAAGGAAATCAGCGATAGAGAAACTATCGTTAAGAAGGTTTCTATCGTTCCTCTCGAGGTTATTATCCGTAACAAGGCAGCAGGCAGCCTCGCAAAGAAGCTCGGCCTTGAGGAAGGTATGGAGCTTAAATGCCCAATCCTTGAGTTTTCATATAAGAATGACGAGCTTGGCGACCCTATGATTAACAATTCACAGGCTATCGCTTGCGGTATCGCAACTCAGGAAGAAATTGATGTTATCAGCGATATGGCTTATAAAGTAAACGACTATATGAAGGAATTCTTTGCGGGCGTAGGCGTTGAGCTTATCGACTTTAAGCTTGAGTTTGGCAAGTTCCACGATAAGATTATACTTGCTGACGAGATTTCTCCTGATACTTGCCGTTTCTGGGATATTAAGACACACGAGAAACTCGACAAGGACCGTTTCCGCAGAGATATGGGCGGCGTAGAAGAAGCTTATGCTGAGATGATGAAAAGAATTGGCCTTGCATAATCTTTTTATAAACAATTTTATAATGCTAACAGGACGGTGAAACCTTTTGGACAGCAGCAAATTTTCAGACTGTTTCTCCGAGGAGCTGCATGAAGAATGTGGTGTTTTCGGAGTATATAGTGATGGTGCTATAAACCCAGCTTATGCTTCATATAATGGACTTCTTGCTTTACAGCACAGAGGTCAGGAGAGTTGCGGAATTGCCGTTAACGACAGAGGCGTAATCAGCTATCATAAGGATATGGGACTTGTAAGCGAAGTATTTTCTAAGGAAACTTTAGCTTCACTTGAAGGTCAGATGTCCGTTGCTCATGTCAGATATTCAACCGCAGGCGGAAGCGTTCCTGAAAACGCTCAACCGCTTGTAATGAGATATGTTAAGGGTGTTCTTGCTATCGCTCATAACGGCAACCTTACTAATGCTGTTGAGATTCGTAAAGAGCTTGAGCATCGAGGGGCAATTTTTCAGACAACAATCGACTCTGAAGTAATCGCTTATTTGATTGCAAGAGAGCGTGTTCATTCACATTCTGTTGAGGCTGCCGTAAGTGCGGCTATGAAACAGCTTGATGGCTCATATTCACTATTGGTTATGAGTCCAAGAAAGCTAATTGCGGCTCGTGACCCTCATGGCTTCAGACCGCTATGTATGGGTAAGCTTGAAGGCTCTTATGTTTTCGCTTCTGAATCTTGTGCATTAGATGCTGCGGGTGCAGAATTTGTAAGAGATATTGAGCCTGGCGAAATTGTTGTTGTTGATGATAGAGGCATTACCTCAATCAAAGATAACTGCCCTAAGGAAAGCAAGAAATCTCTTTGCGTTTTTGAGTATATTTATTTCGCAAGAACAGACTCTATAATTGATGGAATTGGCGTTTACGAATCTCGTAAAGAGGCTGGAAGAATCCTTGCAAGAGAGTTCCCAGTTGACGCTGATTTGGTTATTGGCGTTCCTGAATCGGGAATAGATGCTGCTATTGGTTATAGTGAAGAATCGGGAATCCCTTATGAAAAGGGAATCGTTAAGAATAACTATATCGGCAGAACATTTATTAAGCCGACACAGCAGGAGCGTGCAAAGAGCGTTCGTCTTAAACTTAATCCACTTCTTACAAGTGTTAAGGGTAAGAGAGTTGTTATGATAGATGATTCTATTGTTCGTGGCACAACCTGCGATAGAATAGTAACTATGCTTAGAAAAGCAGGTGCTAAGGAGGTTCACCTCCGCATAAGTTCACCGCCATTTACTTGGCCTTGCTATTACGGAACAGATATTCCGTCTAAGGGCGAGCTTATTGCCTGCAAACATACTGTTGATGAGATTTGCAAAATCAGTGGAGCGGATTCTCTTGGATATTTGCCAGCGGATAAGCTTTCACAGATGCTTTTGAATAAAGCAAATGGTATTTGTACTGCTTGCTTTACTGGAAAATACCCAACAGAAATACCTCAAAAATTACTTGAAGGTAAGGAAAGAGGCGGAGTTGACTTTGACAAGAAGCTTGTCAAGGATAAGCAATAATTTGCCGATTTCAGTATTTTTAAGATGAAAGGAATTTAAGATTATGGCTAAAGATACCTATGAATCTCCTCTTTCGTCAAGATATGCCGATAAGGAAATGAAATATCTTTTTTCTCCTGATAAGAAATTCAGAACATGGAGAAAGCTTTGGATTGCTCTCGCAGAATCTGAAATGGAGCTTGGACTTCCTATTACACAGGAGCAGATTGACGAGCTTAAAGCACACGCTGATGACATAAACTATGATGTTGCAGAAGAAAGAGAAAAGTTAGTTCGTCACGATGTTATGTCACATGTTTATGCATATGGTGTACAATGCCCGAATGCAAAGGGAATTATTCATCTCGGAGCAACCTCTTGCTATGTTGGTGACAATACAGATGTTATCATTATGACAGAGGCTTTGCGTATAGTTGAGAAAAAGCTTGTCGGAGTTATCCGCACACTTTCTGACTTTGCAAGAAAATATAAGGATCTTCCTACACTTGCATTCACACATTTTCAGCCAGCACAGCCTACCACAGTAGGTAAGCGTGCTACACTTTGGATTCAGGACCTTCTTATGGACCTCGAAGATGTAAGGTACCAGCTTTCTAAGGCAAAGCTTCTTGGCTGCAAGGGTACAACAGGTACACAGGCAAGCTTCCTTGAGCTTTTTGAGGGCGACCACGAAAAGTGTCGTGAGCTTGACAGAAGAATTGCTGCAAAGCTTGGCTATGATTCTTGCTTTGCTGTTTCAGGACAGACATATTCCAGAAAGCTTGATAGCCAAATCTTGAATGTTCTTGCAGGAATTGCACAGAGTGCTACAAAATTCTCTAATGATATAAGACTTCTTCAGCATCTTAAAGAGATTGAAGAGCCATTCGAGAAAAATCAGATAGGTTCTTCTGCTATGGCATATAAGAGAAATCCTATGCGTTCAGAGCGTATAGCGTCACTTTCAAGATATGTTATGGTTGATGTACTTAATCCATATATTACAGCAGCTACACAGTGGTTCGAGAGAACTCTCGATGACTCAGCTAATAAGAGATTGAGCATACCTGAGGGCTTCCTTGCTATTGATGCAGTTCTTAACTTGTATCTTAATGTGAGTGACGGACTTGTAGTTTATGATAAGGTTATAGAAAAGCGTCTGCGTTCTGAGTTACCATTTATGGCAACTGAGAATATTATGATGGACGCAGTAAAGCGTGGCGGTGACCGTCAGGAACTTCATGAGCGTATTCGTGAACTTTCTGTTGAAACTGGCTACGAAATTAAGGCAGAGGGTAAGGAAAATCATCTCTTTGAGAAGATTGCGAAAGACCCTATCTTTGGTGTAACCTTAGAGGAGCTTGAGGAGCATCTCAAGCCAGAAAACTATGTTGGCAGAGCACCTCAGCAAACAGAAGATTTTCTCAATGATGTTGTAGCACCTGTTTTAGCAGAATATGAGAATATTGCTGTTGAAGAGGTTGAAATTAACGTATAAAAAAATACTTACAGTGCAAGAGATATGTACTATTTTGTGCATATCTCTAAAACTGTTTTTATAAGCATATGGGTGTCGGCATATGGCTAAGATGCGAATGATGAAATATTAAACGGGCGAGTACAGTTCGCCCCTACAATTTGCTAATAGGTTTTGCAAAGCAAAATCAATTACACAAATTGACAGCGGAGGCACTCCGCTCCTTAACGACAAAAAATGAAAGGTTGGATTTTAATTATGGTAAAAGCTATTGTTGGTGCAAACTGGGGAGATGAAGGCAAGGGCAAGATAACTGATGTGCTTGCAGCAAACTCGGATATGGTTATCCGTTTTCAGGGAGGAAGCAACGCAGGACACACTATCATAAATAACTATGGCCGTTTCGCTCTTCATCAGCTTCCAAGTGGTGTTTTCTATGATAATATCACAAATATTATCGGAAACGGTGTTGCACTTAATGTTGATAATTTTATCAACGAACTTAAGAGCCTTGAGGAACAAGGTGTAAAGAATGTGCATATACTGGTATCTGACAGAGCTCAAATCGTAATGCCTTATCATATTCTTTTCGATTGCTATGAGGAGGAAAGACTTTCAAAAGAAAGCTTTGGCTCTACTAAGTCTGGTATTGCTCCTTTCTATTCTGATAAATTTGCTAAAATTGGTTTTCAGGTAAATGAGCTTTATGATGATACTGACTCATTAAGAAAGAAGCTTGAAAGAATTCTTGAGGTTAAGAATTTAACTATTAAGAACCTCTATCACAAAGAAGAGCTTAGTGTTGATGAGATTTTCAATAAGCTTATGGAATATAAAGAAATGCTTGAGCCTTATGTTGCTTCAACATTTGACATCGTTAATGACGCTGTTAAGGCTGGAAAGAACATTCTTCTTGAGGGACAGCTTGGCACACTTAAGGATACTGATTTTGGTATCTATCCAATGGTTACTTCCTCAAATACAATCGCCGGCTATGGTGCTGTTGGTGCAGGCGGTATTCCTCCATATGAGATTAAAGAAATTGTTACGGTTGTTAAGGCATACTCAAGCTCTGTTGGTGCAGGTGAATTTGTAAGCGAAATTCATGATGAAGAAGAAGCAGAGGAACTTCGTAAGCGTGGCGGAGATAAGGGAGAATATGGTGCAACAACAGGTCGTCCAAGAAGAGTTGGCTGGCTTGACCTCGTTGCAACTCGTTATGGTTGTAAGGTTCAGGGTGCAACACAGGTTGCTTTCACAGTTATTGACGCTCTTGGTTATCTTGATGAGATTCCTGTTGTTGTTGCTTATGAGCTTGACGGCGAAAGAATTGATTACTTCCCATCAACAACAAAGCTTAAGAGATGCAAGCCTATTATTGAGGTTCTTCCTGGCTGGAAGTGCGATATTCGTGGAATTAAGGAATATGATAAGCTTCCTGAAAATTGCAGAAAGTATATCGAATTTGCTGAGAAGGCAGTCGGTGTTCCTTTCAAGATGATTTCTAATGGACCTAAGCGTGAGGACATCATTCTAAGATAAGACCGGAGGGATTATTTTGTGTGGTATAGTTGGATACATAGGCTATGAACAAGCGGCTCCTAACCTTTTAAGTGGACTTGAAAAGCTTGAATATCGTGGTTACGATTCAGCAGGTGTCTGTGTTTATGACGGAGAAAAACTCAATGTTTTTAAGGCAAAGGGCAAGCTGAAAATTCTTAGTGATATGATTGATGGTGGCAAAGCTGTTAAAGGTACAGTTGGTATAGGCCATACAAGATGGGCTACTCACGGCGAACCATCAGATGCAAATTCACACCCTCATCTGAGCGATTCAGGTAAATTTGCTGTTGTTCACAACGGAATAATAGAAAATTATATTAAGCTTAAAGACCATCTTATTCGCAGAGGAGTAAAATTTTACTCTGAAACGGATACAGAGGTTATAGCACAGCTTTTGGATTATTATTATACTGGAGATATTATTGATACTGTTATCAAGGTTCTTTCTAAGGTTAATGGTTCATATGCCCTTGGCATAATTTGTCTTGATAATCCCGATCAGATTATTGCAGTAAGAAAAGAAAGTCCACTCATTATCGGACTTGGCAAGAATGAAAACTACATTGCAAGTGATATTCCTGCAATTCTTGAAAAGACAAGAGATATTTATCGTCTTGATGCAGATGAAATTGCTATTATTACAAGTTCAGATGTCAAGATTATCAACACTGATAAAGACGAAGTTAAAAAAGAAGTTCAGCATATAAACTGGGACATTTCTGCTGCTGAAAAGGGCGGTTATGAAACATTTATGTTTAAAGAAATTATGGAACAGCCGAAGGCTTTCCGTGATACTATAAATCCAAGAATCAAAGATAATAGAATTGTCTTTGATGAAATAAACCTTACACCTGAACAGTTTAAAAGCTTTAAAAAGATTTGTATAGTTGCTTGTGGTTCTGCATATCATGTAGGCGTTGTCGCAAAATATGTATTTGAACAGACATTGAGAATTCCTGTTGAGGTTGATGTTGCTTCGGAATTCCGTTATAGAAATCCGATTGTCGATGATAAAACCCTTGTGATAGTAATAAGTCAGTCTGGTGAAACAGCTGACACTCTTGCAGCACTCAGAGAGGCAAAGAGTTATGGTGCTTATATTCTTTCTATCGTAAATGTTGTTGGAAGCGCTATTGCAAACGAATCTGATGATGTTGTTTATACATGGGCAGGTCCAGAAATTGCTGTTGCCACAACAAAAGCTTATAGTACACAGCTTGCAGTTGTCTATCTCCTTACAATCTATTTTGGAGATATTCTTGGAACAATTTCCGAAACAGAATATAAAAAATATCTTTCTGAGCTTAGACTTATTCCAGATAAAATAGAGCAGATTCTTAAAAATAAAGAAGATATTCAGTATTTTGCATCACAGCAATTTGATAACAGAGATATATTCTTTATTGGCAGAAATCTTGATTATGCTCTTTCTCTCGAGGGCTCGCTCAAGCTAAAGGAAATCTCTTATATTCATTCGGAGGCATATGCAGCTGGTGAACTGAAGCATGGAACTATTTCTCTTATAGAAGATGGTACACTTGTAGTTGCTCTCGCAACACACGAAAATCTTTTTGAGAAAACTATGAGTAATGTCGTTGAGGTTAAATCCAGAGGTGCGGTTGTTCTTGGACTTACCTGTGAAAACCACCCCGAAATTGAAAAAAGCGTGGATTTTGCTTTTTATATACCAAAGACCTGTGATATTATGTTGCCATCCTTGGCAGTAATTCCGTTGCAGCTTTTCGCTTATTATGTCGCTTCTTTAAAGGGCTGTGATATTGATAAGCCGAGGAATCTCGCAAAGTCTGTAACAGTTGAATAAGTTTTTGAGGTGAAAATGATGGAAATTAAAAATGAAGCGGTTCTGATTCTCGACTTCGGAGGTCAGTATAGCCAGCTTATCGCAAGAAGAGTTCGTGAGCTTAATGTTTATTGTGAGATTAAGCCATATAGAATTTCTGCTGAGGAGATTAAGCAGGGCAACTATAAGGGAATTATTTTCTCTGGTGGTCCTAATAGTGTTTATGCTGAAAAAGCTCCTAAGTGTGACCCTGAGCTCTTTGAGCTTGGTATACCTGTTCTTGGTATTTGCTATGGTGCTCAGCTTATGGCTAATATGCTTGGCGGAGAAGTTAGCACTTCACTCGTAAAAGAATATGGCAACACAAATGTTTTATTCGATAATACAAGTGTACTTTTCCAAAATGCAAGTGATGAAAACATCTGCTGGATGAGCCATACAGACTATATCTCTAAAACTCCTGAGGGCTTTAAGATTATTGCTCGTACAGACGATTGCCCTGTTGCTGCTATGGAAGACAGAACAAATAAATTTTATGCTATGCAGTTCCACCCAGAGGTTCAACATACAAAAGAGGGTATGACTTATCTTAAGAACTTCCTCTATAATGCTTGTGCTTGCAAGGGCGATTGGAAGATGAGTTCATTTGTTAATGATACTATTCAGCATCTTAAAGAAACTATTGGTGATAAAAAAGTGCTCTGTGCATTATCAGGCGGAGTTGATTCCTCAGTAGCAGCTGTTCTTGTACACAAGGCTATTGGAAAGAATCTTACTTGTATCTTTGTTGACCACGGACTTCTTCGCAAGGACGAGGGTGACCAAGTTGAAAAGGTATTCAGAGAGCAGTTTGATATGAACCTTATTCGAGTAAACTGCAAGGATAGATTCCTCAAAAAGCTTGAAGGTGTTTCTGACCCTGAACGCAAGAGGAAAATTATCGGCGAAGAGTTTATTCGTGTATTTGAAGAAAAAGCAAACGAGCTTGGAAAGATGGATTATCTTTGCCAAGGAACAATTTATCCTGATGTTGTTGAGAGCGGTGTAGGTGAGGCTGCTGTAATTAAGAGCCACCACAATGTCGGCGGACTTCCTGAAGATGTTAATTTTGAGGGAATTATTGAGCCTTTGCGTTATCTCTTTAAAGATGAGGTTCGTAAAGCTGGTCTTGAGCTCCTTATTCCATCTTTCCTTGTATGGCGTCAACCATTCCCAGGTCCAGGTCTTGCTATTCGAGTTCTTGGAGAAATTACAGATGAAAAGCTTGATATTCTCAAAGATGCAGATGCAATTATGCGTGAAGAAATAGCAAACGCAGGACTTGATAAGGATATTAATCAATATTTTGCAGTTCTTACGAATATTAAGAGCGTTGGTGTTATGGGCGACGGAAGAACCTATGATAGTACAATCGCACTTCGTGCTGTAACAACAAGCGATTTTATGACAGCTGACTGGGCACACATTCCTTATGATGTTCTTGGAAAAATTTCCAGTAGAATTATCAATGAGGTTAAGCATGTAAACAGAGTTGTTTACGATATTACTAGTAAGCCTCCAGCAACTATTGAGTGGGAATAACTTATAAAATCTAAAAAAACCGCATTATAAAAGGAAAATATAGACTAATTACAAGCAAAGCGTACTAAAAGCGTACTAATTACGGGTAAAAATAAAAATCCGTTTAGGATTTTGCTTGATTAAAAATTATTATGCAACTCTTCGAGTTTACTTGCAACCTCTGATTGCTTATTGGGGTATAAATGTGAGTAAGTTTGAAGAGTTGTTTCTATATTCTCATGGCCAAGCCTTTCAGATATAAGCAATGGAGAAAATCTAAGTTCAATAAGCAATGAAGCGTGACTATGCCTGAGGTCATGTATTCGGATTTTCTTTACATTGGCTTTTTTACAATATTTAACCATATGCTTATTTAATGTATACTTGTTACTTGGAAACAAACGCTGTGTGGGAGATAAATCATACAATTTATTTGCATATTCTTTAATTGCAGCTATCATAAAATCAGGTAAGGAAACTATTCTTTTACTTTTTTCGGTTTTAGGAGTAAGAATCAAATCCTCACCGTTTTGTCTTGCATAGTTTTTATTTATACTTACCGTTTTAAGAGCAAAGTCAAAATCTGATAAGGTTAACGCAAATAATTCGCCTGAACGCATTCCAGAGTAATATAACAGCGTAAAAATAGTACGGTCCGTAATGTCATCAACAACACTAATAAATGAATTAAATTCCGCCTGCGTCCAAAATTGCATACTGTCGGCTTTTTTCTTTCCCATACTTCCACAATCCCTTGCAGGATTAGATTTTAAGCTATAATATTTTACTGCAAAGTTGAAAATCGCAGAAAGTTGGTTGTTAATTGTTTTTAAGTATGTTTGGCTGTAATTTTCAGGCGAAGAGATAAGTTCCGTTTGCCATTTACGCACTGTTGTAGCTGTAATGCTATTGATAGCCATATCTCCAAAGAATGGTAATAGCTTAGTATCTATCATAAATTCTTTACTTGCTTTGGTTGTAGGCTTAATGCGAGGAGCTATATCTTCTTTGTATAATTCCACAAGACTTCGGAAAGTCATAGAGCAATCAGCAGAGGTTTTATGTATGAATTCATTTTCCCAGTCTTTGGCTTCACGCTTGGTATTAAAGCCTTCTTTCTTTTTCTTTTTACGCTTACCTTGCCAATCACTATAATAAAAGCTACAGTACCATTTGCCAGTTGTTTCATTTTTATATTGTGGCATAATACTCCTCCTTAAAATTTCCGCTCTCACCGAAAAGAGGTGGGAGCGGTTTTTAACTTTTCTCTGGCGGTGTTAAAATACACAGCTTATCTTTATAATTACTTCCTGGTTTACCTGTTTTTACATCCTTACCATCTATATGTAGCATTAGGCTATCCTTTACAGTGTGCCACATAGGGTCAAGTATAAAATCAATCCCTTCTCTACGAGCATGTTTAGCTGCTGGAACGAAATCGCTATCACCAGCAATTAATATAATTTGATTTACAAGCCTTTTATACGCTAAGGAAGCTATATCTAAACCAATTTTCATATCTACACCCTTTTGTTGAATATCCATTGATAAATCTTTTTCAGTCAAATCATCAACCGTGATTTCTTTTCTTAACAATTTTTTTAATGCGTCATTATTAAGAACATACCCTGCTTTACTTTCTAATAATTCTCCCATTCGTAGTGCAACTTTTCTTTGGTGAGCTAATTCCTTAAAGAAACTTGTAGTCCATGAATACTGTTCTGATTTACCTAAATTTACGCTTTTGCATGTTAATGGATTATATATATTTTTTTGAGATGGAGGACAATCGTAATAAAATATACGATACAATCTTTTAATTTCACCGTCAAAGTCACTTTTTAAATGCCTACGGCAATAAGAAATTAATTCTTCTGCTCTTTCTTTAGGTGTTTTTTCGCCAAATAATATCTTTGCTTGTTTCCTGTAAAATCCACCATCGACCAATATTGCTGTTATTGTTTCCATTTATAATATTCTCCTTATAATGAAAAAAACCTTGGTCTCGTAACTTCCCATATATTGGGAGAACTACTGCCAAGGTTTGTGTTAATTTTAATAGCCCAAAGGCTATATTTATAGTATATTCAAATCTTGAGCAAAAATCAATACTTTTTATTAAAATTAAAAAATTGTAATAAATAATATCTATCAAAGTGCTATTTTTCAAATTACTGCTCTCGCCGACTGCCATCGGTGGGAGCGGTTTTTTTATTTTTCATAGCAGTTCAGAAATATTTATCTCAAGTGGGGTAGGATTATCTTTATAAATCCAAACTGGGATTGTTTCGGAAAAGCTATATTTTTCAGTGTTAAAATCTTCGCCGAAATGATAGACTGTCACAGATTGATTTTTAGGGTCTACTATCCAATATTCTCTTACACCATAGGATTGATAAAGATGAAGCTTAATAATATAATCGCTTACAGCGTTTGTCGAAACAATCTCTATTATCCAATCAGGAGCACCGACACAACGCTTATTGGTTATTTTATTTCTATCGCATATAACTGAAATATCAGGGATAACGACAGTATTATCAGAAAGCTGTATATCATACGGAGCAGAAAAAACTTTACATTGACCTTTGTTTTTAGCTATATATGAATGAATCGCTACAAAAAGTTCACCAGATATTTCCTGATGTTCGGTCGAGGGTGACGGTGCCATATCGTAAATAACGCCGTCAATAAGCTCTGCATGGGTCCCTTCGGGCAGTGCATAGAAGTCTTCTATTGTGTATTTAATATCCTTTGCTTGCATACTGTTTACCTCACTTTCATATTTACATTTGATAACCATATAATTCTGATAACGATACTCCTGACATATAACAAAAAACATTATCATTATAGTTATTATAATTAGAAGTTGTTATGTTTTTATAATCACAATTTTTAAAATCAATAGCAACTTCTGCCATAGGTTCGCTTACATAAAAGCATTCCATATAATCGTTTGTTGTTTTTAAGTCCATCTCAATTACAGCGGGTATAGGACAGAGATAATTCCTTGCAAAACAATTTGCTTCTCTATTTTCACTCTCATTATCTTTAGTATGTCCTAATATAATATGACCTAATTCATGTGCAAGAGTGAAACGAATAATAGGTTCATCTTTTTGTTCATTGTATATGATTAGATGTTTTTTAGTTTGGGGATTTATAATTGTGAATCCAAAATTAGATGGTGCTAATTCATAAAATTCTTTAAAAGATAAATTGTGTCTTTTTGCAAATTCGCTATATGTATAAAGTTTAATGCCTTTTATTTGACGTACAACATTAAAAATACAAATAGGAAATGAAAATTCATGAAATTGCATTAATGTTTCATAAGCCTTATTTGTTGCAATAATATAATTAGATTCACTCATCAAAGTCCTCCTCAAACATTATTCTAGCCATATCCAGTAGTTTTTGTCTTTTTTCTGGTGACATTTTTTTCGCATTACGGTTGAGTATAATTAGTTCTTCTGGTAGTTTCTCTTCTTCTTTTGGCATATCAGAGTTGCCTAAAAGATAATCAACACTAACATCAAAATATTCTCCTATTTTTAATAATGTTTCATAATCTGGTTCTCTTTTGCCAATTTCATATAAACTATATGCTTGTTTTGTAATACCTAAATACTCTGCAATAACAGCTTGGGAAATCTTTTTATTATTTCTTAATTCTTTTATTCGCTCATTAAATTTACTCATAATATCATCACCTTTACTATTTTAAGTATAGCAACGATTAGTTGACTTGTCAATAGAGTAAACAAATTGTTGCTATTTTTTATGCAAATAAACAAAAAGAACTTTTTTGAAAACAAATAGTTGACATTTTCTTATGAATGCTGTACTATATAGACAACAAATCGTTGACAGACGAGTATGACTGGAGATGATAGATTGAGACAATGGTTAAAAAATATAAGAGAATCAAAAGGAATATCACAACAAAACGTTGCAGAAAAAGTAGGGATTACACGTCAATATTATCAACTAATTGAAGCTGGGGAACGTCAACAGAAAATGGATATTACCTTAATTGCAAAATTATCACAAGTTTTGGGAGTTTCTATGAATCAAATTATTGATAATGAAATGCAACAAGTTAAGAAAGGACAATGATAAATGAAAGAACTAATTCCTAAGGATAACTATGGCGTGTTTGCGGACAACCGCGATACAGCAAGAGTTGATAGCTTGTTTGTGGCAAAGTTTTTCGAGAAAAGACACGATAATGTTATTCGTGACATCGAGGCTCTTGATTGTTCAGATGAGTTTCGACTCCTCAACTTTGAGGAGTCCTCATATAAGAACGAGCAGGGCAAGAAACAACCTTGCTACTATATGACCCGTGACGGTTTTACATTTCTCGCTATGGGTTATCGTGGAAAGAAAGCAGCCTATTTCAAAGAACTGTACATTAAAAGATTTAATGAAATGGAACGCTTTATTAAAACACTTGTTGCAACAAGAAAAGAATTTCCATTACTAACTGAGAACATCAAGCTACTGCACGATAACCCGAAGCCGTATCATTTCAGCAACGAGTGCGATATGATTAACCGCATTGTAACAGGAATGTCGGCAAAGCAATTCAGACAAGTACACAGCATTGAAAAAGGTAAGAGTATAAGACCTTATCTGACCAATGAGCAAATACAGCTTATGGAAACATTGCAAAAGGTTGATGTAGGATTGCTTGTAGCTGTTTCTGATTACGAACAGCGCAAACGCTACCTTGAATGGTACAAGCTGAAACTTGGAGAAAAGTCAGCTTAGCTCATAACAGCTTTGGACACAGTGAGAGGGGGTGAGATAGTGGAACTGGAAACTTGTAAATTGAATTTTAGAGCGGATTTGCTAAGGGAAGCTATTCGTTCAAACGGTTTATCTCAAAAGAAACTATCTGAAAAGTTAGGCTTAAATGATAAAACAATTTCACAGAAGATGAATGGAGTAACACAGTGGACTCTATCTGAAATTCAGCAAATTTCAAGTATACTTAAAGGCTTAGATGTAAATACAGTTTTTTTGCTTAAAAAAGTATGAGCAGAGTGCTGTAACACTCTGCTCATTAGGTAAATTATTTATGTTTTTTACCAGTAGATTTTGTCTGTGATAAGGCACTTCCTGCAACACTCTTAGATGTTTTACTATAACGGTCATCTTTGAGAATTTTAGAAGCTTTGCTTGCAACAGACTTTGAAGTTTGTTTTGTGTTTGACATTGTAGCACCTTCTTTCTTTAATATTATATATTTATTATACTATATATAGTGATTAAAGTAAAGAACAAACACAATTATTTGTATAAATACACAAATGTTTATTAAAAAGGAGTATAGCAAATGAACGAAATTATCAAAATTAACTGTGACAGCGAACAGCCGACAGTACTCGGCAGAGATTTGCACAAGGCTTTGGAAGTAATGCCTAATGACCTGTTTGGGCTTAGCTCGTAACGGTTTTTGATGAATGGAGAGGAGGTGAGAATATGGAAGAAGGCAAGTTGTTTTATAACAAAAATGATGTTTGCGAAATACTTGGTGTAGCGGATAGCAAAGCTTATAAAATCATTAAGCAATTAAATGATGAGCTGGCAAGTAATGGCTACATAACCGTGAGAGGTCGTGTACCTGCTGAATATTTCGAAAAGCGTTTAGCTATCAAGAAAAGAAAAGCTGTGTCAGAAAGAACCGTAAACATTAGAAAGGAGGCAATATGAGTAAACTCAAAAACTTTTGCAAGAATGTCAGCCGCAAGAGCAAAGCTAAATCTGCGAAGAAGAGAGCTGCCAAGCTTGAGAAGAAAATGAATAAGCTGGCAGATAGAGCTGATAAGATTTGCAGAAATCGCTACGACTTTGAGATACTTGCAAACAAGATATTTGATAAGCGAGATTATCGCTTGCATATGGAAAGATTTAAACCGCACAATTACAAATTTGATTGAGGAGGATTAAAAATGTTTGTACAAAAGAAAAATCGCCTCCAGAGCGGCAACTCTGGGGACGATACAAAAAGAAAAATATTTACTGTTAAGAGTATAGCACGCAAAGCGGAGAAAATCAAGTGCGTGGTTGCAACTAAAGAGCTGAATGCTTATCAAAAATCTGTTATCAGAAGAATTTACTATGCAAGCCACGAAAGACACAGCCTTGTGTCTAATCTCAAGAATCTTTCGTTTTGTACATATAGCGTTGCTCTGAGATATTTGAAAGAGCGTGGACTTATTGATAATGAAGACTATTACAGTTTGATGACGGAGGTATAAAGATGAATATTGAATCAGTAAAAATTGATACGCTTGAAATCGAAAATGTTAAGCGTATTAAAGCTGTAAAAATAGAGCCAACAGAAAACGGGTTGACAGTAATAGGTGGAAAGAATAACCAAGGTAAAACATCTATTTTGGATGCAATAGCCTGGGGACTTGGTGGGGATAAACTTAAACCATCAGAGCCCCAGCGTAATGGTTCGGTAGTACCACCTCATCTTAAGTTTACGCTTTCAAATGGATTGATTGTCGAAAGAAGCGGAAAAAATAGCACTTTGAAAGTAATAGACCCGAATGGAAACAAAAGCGGTCAACAATTACTTAATAGCTTTGTCGAACAATTTGCATTGAATCTTCCAAAGTTTCTCGATGCCACTGCGAAAGAAAAAGCTAATATCTTACTAAAAATAATAGGTGTAGGAGATAGGCTTTATCAGCTGGAGAGTGAAGAAACTGCGCTGTATAACAAGCGTCATGCTATTGGGCAAATTGCTGACCAAAAAATGAAGTTTGCTAAAGAAATGAAATTTTTTGAAGGTGTGCCAACAGAAACTATTTCTGCAAGTGAATTGATTATGCAAGAACAAGAAATACTTGCGAAGAATGCAGAAAATCAGCGTCTTAGAGAAAATGCTAAAAAGCTTGAAGAACAGGCTAATGAAATTAGCGAACGCATACAGGCAGATAATAAGTTGCTTACGAAAGTACTTGCACAGCTTGAAACTGCTCGCAAATCGACGGCTTTTTTGCATGATGAGAGTACAGCTGAACTTGAGGCTAACATTGCAAATGTTGAAGAAATCAACCGCAAAGTAAGAGCAAATCTTGAAAGACAAAAAGCAGAGCTTGATGCAGAAGAATATCAAATGCAGTATGAATCCTATACAAAAGATATAGAGGCTATAAGACAAGAAAGAATTGCTATGCTAAATAATGCAGATTTGCCGCTTCCTGGTTTGTCAGTTGAAGACGGAGAGCTTACATACAAAGGTTTCAAATGGGACAACCTTAGTGGTTCTGAACAACTGAAAGTAGCTACTGCGGTAGTCAGAAAATTAAATCCGAAGTGTGGCTTTGTATTGCTTGATAAACTTGAACAAATGGATTTAGATACGCTGAATGAATTTAGCATTTGGCTTAAGCAAGAAGGATTACAAGCGATAGCAACAAGAGTTTCTACAGGTGATGAATGCTCTATCATAATTGAAGATGGATATATTAAAAACGATTCTGAAACATTACAAGAAGTAAAGGAATCTAAAAAAACTTGGAAGGCAGGAGAATTTTAATGGCAGTAAGAAAAATAGAGGATAAAGCTAACAGCAGCTGCATTATTAAGTGCAATCCACATAGAGAACTTGCAAGCGGATACACAAAAGTAAAGATTATGCCTGAAAATTACTCAAAAATAATCCTTATTGCAGGTATGACAGGCAAGACAATTCAAGAGGTTACTAATGAGCTTCTTACATATGCAGTAAAAAACACAAAGTTTGAGGAGGAATAAAAATGCAAATAATTGATGGTGCTATTCAGTCAGCACAGAAGGTTGTAGTTTATGGTCCTGAAGGAATCGGAAAAAGCACCTTTGCTTCAATGTTCCCGAATCCTATTTTTATTGATACGGAAGGAAGTACAAAAAAGCTTTCAGTAAAGCGATTTGAGCGTCCGACATCTTGGGAAATGCTTATCAGTCAGGTTCAGTATGTTAAAAGCAATTATAAAATTCTTAATTGCAGTACTCTTGTTATTGATACTGCCGATTGGGCAGAACGGCTTTGCTCAACACATGTCTGTGCTAAAGCTAAGAAGAACGGAATTGAAGATTTTGGCTATGGTAAAGGCTATACATATCTTGCAGAAGAATTTGGAAAACTTCCGAATCTTTGTGAAGACTTAGTTGAACTTGGCATAAATGTAGTAATTACTGCACATGCACAAATGCGTAAATTTGAGCAACCAGACGAAATGGGCAGCTATGACAGATGGGAACTTAAGCTTACTAAATATGTATCTCCTATCATTAAAGAGTGGGCAGATACTTTACTTTTTGCAAATTATCAAACTAATGTTGTCAAGGTTGATGATAAGAAGTATAAGGCACAAGGTGGTACAAAGCGTATTATGTATACAACTCATAACGCTTGCTATGATGCCAAGAATCGTGACAACTTGCCAGAAATGCTTTCGTTTGAATATGGGGCAATAAAAAGTACCATATACGATAGATTATCAGCAGAGCCGGCTGTTACTGAAGACAACGGTATTAAAGAGTATAATTTTAAAAATACTCCACCGGCTACTCAGAAGGCTACTGCAGATGAACTTATCAATGACCTTGATAAAATGGTTGATACAGCGCCGAGGAGAGAGCCTGAACCAACAAGACAAATAACCGATGAATTACCAGACTATATACCGAAATCGCTTGCAGACCTTATGAAAGCAAATGATGTAAGTGAAGCTGAGATACAAGAAGTAGTTGCACAGCGTGGATACTATCCGCAAGACACGCCTATAGCGAAGTATGACAGTGATTTTATTGATGGTTGTCTTGTAGGTGCGTGGAATAAGATGTATCCACTCATTGTATCAAATAGAGATTTACCAATATAATTTTAAAGGAGTAATGTATTATGTCAGATTTTGAAAGAGAATTAAACTGGGACGATGAAATTTCACAAGAAAGTGAATTTACACTTCTTGAAGATGGAGATTATGATTTTGAGGTTACTAAGTTTGAGAGAGGTCGCTCGAACGGTTCAGAAAAAATACCAGCAAGCAACATGGCAATTCTTACACTGAGAGTCAGCAATGGTTCAGCATCTACAAGTATTATTGAAAGATTAATACTTCATACAAAAATGGAATGGAAGTTGTCACAGTTTTTCTGCTCTATTGGTCAGAAAAAACATGGTGAACCGCTTAGAATGAACTGGAATAAGGTTTTGGGCGCAAAGGGTCGTTGTAAGGTCTATGTAGATACTTACACCACCGATAGAGGTGAAGAGCGTAAAACTAACAAGATTTCTAAGTTTTATGATTTTCAAGGAAGCCAGCCAGAACAAACAGCTAAGCCTAAATGGTCGGCAGGTGATTTCTAATGGAATTAAGACCATATCAGCAGGAAGCAAAAACAGCGGTATTTGAGCAATGGGAGCAGGGATTCAAAAGAACCCTTGTGGTTCTTCCCACAGGTTGCGGAAAGACTATTGTTTTCGCAAAAATTACAGAGGAATGTGTAAGAAAGGGCGAAAGGGTTCTGATACTTGCACACAGAGGTGAGTTACTTGAACAAGCTTCGGACAAGCTGTTTAAAGCAACAGGACTTAAAAGCTCTGTTGAAAAAGCTGAAAATTCTTGTCTTGATTCTTGGTATAGAGTAACGGTTGGTTCTGTTCAAACACTGATGAGAGAAAAGCGTTTACAGCAATTTGATGAGAGTTATTTTGATACAATTATTATTGATGAGGCACACCATTGTATCTCAGACAGTTATCAGCGTATAATAAACTATTTTTCAGATGCACATATTTTAGGTGTTACAGCGACACCAGACCGAGGAGATATGAAAAATTTAGGCTCGGTTTTTGATTCACTTGCATATGAATATACCTTGCCAAAGGCAATCAAAGAAGGCTATTTAAGTCCAATTAAAGCTGTTACGATACCTTTAAAATTAGATTTATCGGGCGTGGCTACACAAGCAGGGGATTTTAAAGCAAGCGATATAGATACAGCTTTAGACCCTTATTTATATCAAATAGCAAAAGAAATGAAAAATTACTGTAAGAATCGAAAGACAGTTGTGTTTTTACCACTTGTTAAGACTTCTAAGAAATTTAGAAATATACTTAATGAAAATGGATTTCGTGCAGCCGAGGTCAATGGTGAAAGTGAAGATAGAGCAGAAGTATTGTCAGACTTTGACAGAGGAAAATACAATGTACTTTGTAATTCAATGTTACTTACAGAGGGTTGGGATTGTCCTTCAGTAGATTGCGTTATTGTACTTAGACCTACAAAAGTAAGAGGTCTGTATTGTCAGATGGTTGGGCGTGGTACCCGATTGTGTGAAGGTAAAAAAGATTTATTGTTGCTTGATTTTTTGTGGCATACAGAACGGCATGAGCTTTGCAGACCAGCTCATCTTATTTGCGAAAGTGAAGAAGTAGCAAAGAAAATGACTGAAAATCTTGCAGACAAAGCTGGCTGCGAAATTGATATTGAAGAAGCCGAGCAACAAGCAAACGAAGATGTTGTTGCACAGCGTGAAGAGGCACTTGCCAAAACTCTTTCAGAAATGAAAAAACGCAAGAGGAAACTTGTTGACCCACTTCAATACGAAATGTCGATACAAGCAGAAGATTTAGCAAGCTATGTACCAGCTTTTGGCTGGGAAATGTCACCACCAACTGATAAGCAAAAAGCGAAGCTTGAAAAACTTGGAGTATTCCCTGATGAAATTGACAATGCAGGTAAGGCCCAAAAGCTTCTTGATAGACTTTCAAAGCGCAGAAATGAAGGCTTGACAACACCTAAGCAAATACGCTTTCTTGAAGGTAAAGGCTTTCAACATGTTGGAACTTGGCAATTTGAAAATGCTAAAAATCTTATTGATAGAATCGCCGCTAATGGCTGGCAGATACCACCAGGAGTTAATCCTAAAACTTATTCAGGAGTATAAAAATGGAAGATATATTAAAAGCACTTGAATATATAAATCCTGCGACATTAAATTATCAAGAATGGGTAAATGTCGGAATGGCTCTTAAATATGAAGGCTGTTCTGTAAATGCTTTTGATAATTGGTCGAGGGCGGATAGTCGCTATCACGATGGAGAGTGTCAAAGCAAATGGAATAGTTTTAATGGTTCGGAAAGTCCCGTTACAGGAGCTACTATATTCCAGATGGCACGAGAAAACGGATATAAACCGCAAGAGGGGCACGAGCTTGATTGGGATAGTGAAATATCCTTTGAGACTGACGGAGAGCCTGAAACAACCATAGAGGAGCGAGCCGACAAACAGCTTATCAGATACCTTGAAACTATTTTTGAATCTAATGAAAATGTTGGTTATGTTACAGAAACTTGGGAAAAAGACGGAAAATATTTACCTGCAAAAGGCAGCTATGATAGAACAGCAGGTCAGCTCATAGAGGCACTATCTAAATGTAATGGCGATATTGGTGCGGTATTTGGTGATTATAATACCAAGGCAGGAGCTTGGATAAGATTTAATCCACTTGACGGTACAGGAGTAAAAAACGAGAATGTTACAGACTATCGTTATACACTTGTTGAAAGTGATAATATGGAATTATCTAAGCAGAGGCAGATAATAGAAAACCTAAGATTACCGGTAGCTTGTCTTGTCTATAGTGGAAAAAAATCTATACATGCGATTGTTCATGTTGATGCAGGTAACAAGGACGAATATCGTAAGAGAGTAGAATATATTTATAAACGCTGTCAAGAAGCAGGAATGACGATTGATATTGCGAACAAAAATCCATCAAGGCTTAGTCGTATGCCAGGTGTGAAGAGAGGAGATAAAACTCAAGCACTTCTTGCAACGAATATGGGATTTAAAGATTTTTTGTCCTGGGAAGAATACATAGAAAGTATCAATGACAATCTTCCTGATGAAGAAAGCCTTGCAAGCGTGTGGGATAAGTTGCCTGAATTGTCACCACCATTGATTGAAGGAGTTTTGCGTCAAGGTCATAAAATGCTTATTGCCGGTCCTTCTAAGGCAGGAAAATCATTTGCACAAATTGAACTTTGTATAGCTATTGCAGAAGGAGAGAGATGGCTCAACTTCAAATGTGCACAAGGAAGAGTATTATATGTCAATCTTGAACTTGACAGGGCATCGTGTCTACATAGATTTAAAGATGTTTATATGGCTCTTAAAATACCTCCTAATAACCTCAAAAACATAGACATCTGGAACCTTCGTGGAAGGTCTGTGCCTATGGATAAGCTTGCCCCTAAGCTGATACGCAGAGCTAAACAGAAAGGCTATATAGCTGTTATAATCGACCCGATTTATAAAGTTATAACCGGAGATGAAAACAGTGCAGACCAAATGGCAGCATTCTGTAATCAGTTTGACAAGATATGCACAGAGCTTGGAACAGCGGTTATATATTGCCATCATCACAGCAAAGGTTCTCAGGTAGGAAAGCGTTCTATGGATATGGCAAGTGGTTCTGGTGTTTTCGCTCGTGACCCTGACGCTCTTTTAAATATGTCAGAGCTTATGCTTAATGATAATGTTATCAAACAACAGGAAAATAAGGCAGTATGTGAGATATGTATGAAATATCTTAGTCGCTTTGATAAGCTTGATATAGCTTCTCAAGATGATTTATGTAGTGAAGTTAAAATGCGTGAAGCATGTAAAAAAGCTTTATCGGATTTAACATTCAATAACATAATGCAAGAAGTTGAAATTGTGCGTCAACAAATCCAAAAGCGAACGGCATGGAGAGTAGAAGGAACGCTTCGAGAGTTTGCTAAATTTGAGCCTGTGAACTTATGGTTCGATTATCCTGTTCACATTGTAGATACTGTCGGAGTACTTAAAGATGTGAATTCTGAATCGGATATAAATTCTAAAAATTCTCCATATACAAGAAATTTCGGTAAGAAAAAAACTACCGAAGAAAAGAAAAAGGAACGCAATGAAGCCATACAAGAAGCCTTTGATGCGTGTAATTTAGATGGTAAAGTTACAGTATCTGATATTGCAGAATATATGGGGACGACCGAAAAAACAGTCAGAAATAAGTTAAAATCACACGGTGGGTTTTGGGTTGACGGTGGAAATGTAGGATTAAAGGGAAAGGAAAATATCGATTAAATTTTCCCTTTCCGAAATGGAAAATATCGAATCGGAATCGAGAATTTCCGTGTGACGGAAAAAGTCGAATAATTATCGAGTTTTTCCGAGGGAAGGAAAATCTATTATTATAAATAATAGGAATAAACATTTCCCTCACGGTCACAGGGGTGAAGTAAGGCGGGCTTAAGCACTGCCCGCCCTACCTTCCTTCCCCTGACCTGTGACAAGAAAAAATTTAAGTTAAGTAAAAAGGAAGTTGGTAAATAATGGCAAATAAAATCAAGCGAAATAATAAGTTGATTAGTGTTGCACGAAAAATGCCTCCTTTGTATCATAGCATTCCTGGTGAAAAGTTTGACATCAGAAAAAGCAGAACATTATGGTGGCTAATCAAACAACCTGAGATTTTAAATTATGTGTGGAACAATATCAAACAGTCTGGTTTCGTTAAGTATGACAGTGTTACTGGAAAATGGACAGGAATTGATTTTGAATCGGAGGAAAGCAATGATTGAATTTTTTGTGCCAATGATACCTCCAACAGTAACAGCTCAAGAACATAAAGTCACGATAAGGAATGGTAAGCCTATGTTTTATGACCCGCCAGAGCTTAAAGAGGCTAAATCGAAAATCTTATCGGGTCTTTATCCACACAGACCTCAGAAGCCGTTTTCAAGTGGCTTACAGCTAATTGTAAAGTGGTTATTTCCGAAAGGCAATCACAAGAACGGAGAATATCGTATAACAAAGCCTGATACAGATAATCTTCAAAAGATGCTTAAAGACTGCATGACGAAATCAGGCTTTTGGAAAGATGATGCTTTGGTATGCTCCGAAGTATGCGAAAAATTTTGGGCTGAACAGCCAGGAATTTATATCAGAATTGAAGAAATACAAAGGCATATAGATTAAGGAGGAATCAGAGTGAAAGAACAGGAAATTAACCCTTGCCCATTTTGCAATAGCAAAGTGAATTTTGAGAATATTAATCCAGCAGATTCAGATGAGGAAATGTATATGTTTGAGTGTACCAACGATAATTGTGCCTCGTCTACTTGCTTTGGCGATTACAGTACCGACAGAGATACAGCAATCAAGAAGTGGAACAAACGTGTAAATATGATGAAAGTTAAAATGACAGGTAATAACTGTACTGTTATAGATAATGTAGGTACAATAACTATTAATTAATCGTTAATTGGAGTGATAAATAATGGACTTAGAAAAAGCAGGCATTGAACGCTTGCGTGAAGCTGCTCAGATTAGTGAGGCATATTATGATAAACCACTTATGATATGCTATTCAGGTGGAAAAGACAGCGAAGTTATTTTAAATCTTGCTTTAAAAAGTGGGATAAAATTTGAACTGCAACACAGTCATACCACTGTGGACGCTCCTGAAACAGTTTATTATATTCGTAAGCGTTTCAAGGAGCTTGAAGCTAGTGGCGTAACTTGTACGATTAATATGCCACGCTACAAAGGTAAGCCGACAAGTATGTGGAGCTTAATTGTAGCTAAAAAAATTCCTCCTACTCGCTTGATAAGGTACTGCTGTGCTGTGCTTAAAGAGACAGCTGGACGCAATCGAGCTATTGCTACTGGCGTCCGAAGAGCCGAAAGTGTAAAGAGAAAGTCAAGGGGGTTAGTTGAAACCTACACTAATAATCCGTCAAAAAGAATTATCTTGAATAATGACAATGACGATAAAAGACAGATTGTTGAACATTGTCAGTTACAAGGAAAAATAATCATCAATCCTATTTGTGACTGGTCGAATGAAGATGTTAAAGATTATATTAATCAAGAGCATATTGAATTAAATCCACTTTACCAGTGTGGTTTTAACCGTGTGGGGTGTATTGGTTGCCCGATAGCTGGCAAGAAAAGAAACAAAGAGTTTGTTAATTTTCCTCAGTACAAAAAATTATACATAAAGTCATTTGACAAAATGTTATTAGCACGCAAACAAGATGGACTAATTGCTAATACGTGGCAATCTGGTCTTGATGTATATCATTGGTGGATGGAAGATGGTGTATTGCCAGGACAGCTGTCAATAGATGATGAAAACGATAGACTTTTATCTGAGCATATCGGCATAAATTTTACAAATGAAGATTATGACGAGCGTGAGGCGAGAGCTAAAGAGCTTAATTCTAAACGCAGAAAGAGGTGATGATGTGACGGCTCAAGAATACTTAATGCAAGTAAAAAATCTTAATAGTTTTATTGACACAAAGCTAATCGAGAAATCACAGCTTGATGAACAGATGTGTGCATTGAAATCTGTACAACCTGGCGAAAAAGTAAAAAGTTCTTGTGTAGATGGTCAGCAGAAGACTATTGATAAAATCATAGATTTAAAAACAAAAATTGATGAAGAAGTAGATAGACTTGTTGATTTAAAAGCTGAAGTAAGAGAAAAAATAAATCAGTTGCAAGACAACAGGTTTAAGAGTATACTTATCAACTACTATATAAACAATAAGACTTTTGAACAAATAGCAGAGATTATACATTACAGCAAAACACAGACAACACGAATGCACGGATATGCACTTGATGTTTTTGAAAAGATGATACTAAATGCAACAAATGATATTGAATGAAACAAACAAGAGTGTTAAAATGGTATTGTGAGATGAGGGCGGAAGAGAGTGTGCAGCCATTGCGTGCAAATCACTCCACCGCCAACAACTTGCCTTTTTTCCTTTCTATATGTTGTTCATACAAATACACGCTCAGTAACGATGAGCCGCCCGTCAGAGCGTTATCTGACCCAAGTACGAGTACATTTTGTACCTCCTGAATAAATTTGTGCAAAAGCCGTTCCAAATGGGGCGGCTTTTGTGGTGGAATGGAGAGTAACCCATGCTTAAATCTTGTAAATACTGCGGACGGCTGCACGATTTTAATGCAGTCTGCCCGCATAAGCCCAAACGAAAATATTTCAAACAAAAATATAAATACTACAATCACAAAATCACAGACGAAAACGGTGATATATATCACTTCCGAAACTCAAAACTGTGGCAAAACAAGCGTGAAAGCATTAAGCAGCGTGACAACTACCTATGCTTGGCTTGCTTAAACGGCTTGAATGGGACAACAAAAAGACTGAACACAGTAAGACTTTCGGTACATCATATTATCCCGCTTGCAGTCGATTTCAATAAACGGCTTGACGATGACAACTTGATTACGCTGTGCTCTCTGCATCACGAGATGGCGGAAAGCGGAGAAATTCCTGCCGAGGTCTTGCGGGAACTGCTCCCCCCCGCCCGTTGACTGATGTATAAAAGTCTTTACCGACACCTACGGACACCCTCAAGAATACAATCATTTCCCAAAATGAAATTTTGAAGTTTTATGTCAAATAGCCCTCAGACATTCAGAATTAAGCTGTACGGCATTTTATAGCCAAGATAGAGTAATTACACGTCCAAAAAGTGCAAACGCTCAGAACGAAGCGCAGAGGGTTTTATAGCAAAATATGATTTTTGATTGAAAGAAGGCTCGAATATGTCTGAAATGCCGCTTGAATTGAGGTTGTACTTTTGTGAGCTTGAAATAGAACTTTTAAGGCTTCGCTTGGGTCTGACCGAAAAGCGTGACAATAATTATATTCAAGACCCGAAAACAGGCAGGTTCGAGGGAAGCAGACCGAGCGGAAAAGGCTCGGGAGGAACGGCGGGAGTTTCCGGCAGCTCCGAAGAAAGTGTTGAAAAATCCGACAAAGATGTTAAAATAAAAGAGAAAGCAGAAGCGATTAAAAATGCGTTTGCCACTAAAGGAACATCGGACGATATTGTTTCTGCGATGATTGATAATCACGAGGGTTTGGCGGCTTATACGCCTAAAAGCATGAAGTCAATGCTTGAAGAGCTTGGGCATGAAGTGAAATCTTTAGGGAGTAAATCAAGCTTGAAAGGCATTCCATTTGAAGAAGGCGGAGGCTATAGGGTGATATTCGGCGGCGACGGTTATTTTCAATATCACCCGGCAAAGGGAAGTCATCACGGAGACGAATACTGGAAAATAGCTAATGGGAAATTGGGGGTTCACAGATATGAAATGGACGGAAAGCCAAAAGAATAAAAATGCAAATGAACGCCGAAACGAGCTTAAAGAGCTTATAATCGGCAAATTCAAAATATTCTATCCCTTTGAAGTGATTGACGAAGTAACAGTTTTCACACTTGATGACGGCTTGCTTATGGATGTATTTTCGATGAGTGACAGAGATTCCGAGGACGGCATTATAGCAATGGAATATTCGGAGAATATGCAAGATTTCAAAAATCACGTTTCAGAAGATGGCGATTCATACTTCGCAGACGATTACGAAACCGCCAATGAGCTATTCAACGATATGCTTGAAGAAACGAGGAGATAAAAATGTTAAAATTTGATTATGTGCTTAAAGTATCGTAGGATATTACAGACAAAGCTGTTAAAGCGGCTTTAAAAGCGATAAGTGATGAGTTGCCGGCAGAAGCTTGCCGCTATGATGTTATACAAGCTGTTCTCCATCTGTGTGAGCAACAATTCAGACAGCAAATAATAGCACTTGTTTTTGACGGTGAAAATAAATAGAAGCTCCGACCGCAGCCGAAGCTTCGTATTTCGTGGAATCAGTATTGTGCAACAAAATTTTCTCCGTTATTTTCGTCTATTTGATTGAGCAAAAGCATTATAGCGGAAAATGTTTATTTTATGCAATTAGTATTAACATACGCACCCTTTACGGGTGCAATTTTTATGCCCGAAAGGAGGCGTCTTAAATGGCACGACCTGCAAAATCAGTAAAAACCCAGACCCGACACAATACAAAAAAGGATATACAGCTCCGTGAAGAAACGGAAAATCGTTTGAAAGGAAACTCCCGGTTAGAGCCACCGTCTTACCTTACAGAAAGTCAGCGTGATATTTTTGAATACATAAAAAGTGTGCTTGATAGCGAAGGCGCCGATATATTGGGGCAACTTGATGTATATATCCTCTCTCAAACAGCGATAGCCATTGACAGGCTAAAGTCTATTGATGAAATAATTAATTTTGATTCAGGATTGATTATTGATAAAGATACTGTTTCTGCAAGAAAAGCCTACACACAGGAATTTTTCCGTTGTTGTAACGAGCTTTGCTTGTCACCGCAGGCAAGAGCGAAAATCGGAAGTCTGAATTTGCAGAAATCCAAAGAAAATTCCGACCCGCTTTTGCAAATATTAAAGCGAGCTGACAGTTCGTGAAAATTCAAAAACATCAAAGCTATTTATATGCTCAAAAAGTTTGTTGGGGAGAAATTATCGCTCCGAGATATGTTAAAAAGCAATGCAGTATTTTTCTTGATACCGCCGATAATAAATCAGAAAAGTATTGTGTTAATTCGGAAACGGTTGAATTGATTGACAGTATTCTAAAACTGCTTATAATGCCGAGAGGATTGAAAGCAGGGAAAACGGTACACGAAGCATTGGCAGAGTTTCAGTTTTTCTTGATTGTTGCAGTGCTTTGTACAGTTTACAAAAAAGATAAAAAACATAGACGATACGAAACAGCTATCTTGGAAATTTGCCGAAAGAACGGTAAAACCTTCCTTGTGGCTGTTATTTTTATAATTCTGTTTTTTACCGAGCCGAAATTTTCAAAATTTTATTCTGTTGCTCCTGACGGTTCTTTGTCAAGAGAAGTTCAAACAGCAATCAGAGAGATTATTCAAAGCAGTCCCGCACTTGATGGAAAGTTTAAGATTCGCAGAGATGATATACTTTGCTTGATAAATCAGAACGACTATATCCCGCTCAACTTTTCTACATCACGACTTGACGGAAGACTGCCGAACGTTTTCCTTGCGGACGAGGTTGGGGCAATGACAAGCAACTATCCTATCGAAGCTATGCGAAGCGGTCAGCTTACAATTTTGAATAAACTGGGCTGTATCATCAGTACAAAGTATCCGACGATCAATAATCCGTTTGAAGATGAAGTTTCTTATGCAAAGAAAATTTTTGACGGAATAATTGAAGATGAAACAGTATTTGCCCTTTTATATGAACCCGATAATCCGAAAGAATGGGAAACAGATGATAAAATTCTAATGCACGGAAATCCGCTTGCTTTGGTTGTACCTGAGATTATGGACGACCTCAAGAAAAAACGGACAGCGGCAATAGAAAGCCCCCTGAAGCGTGAAAACTTCCTCACGAAGCACTGCAATATCATCTACCAAGGAATCGGAACAGAAACATATATTCCTGTGGCAGATGTACAAAAATGTAAGGTCGATAAGATTGACTGGAGCGGACGGCGGGTGTATTTGGGTGTTGACCTTGCACAGACCACAGACAACTGCGCTGTCGCAATGGTATCGTTAGATGATTACGGAAATATTCTTGCCGATGTCGTGGCATTCGTTCCCGAGGGGCGCATTGAAGCAAAGAATCGTATGGAAAAGATTGACTATCGGGAGTTTATCGAAGCGGGAAAGTGCATAGCCTGCGGCGATAATGTGGTCGATTACGCAGTCATAGAACAATATGTTTTTAGTATTGAAAAGGAATATGATGTTGAGGTTTGCGGAATTGGATACGACCGCTTTAATGCTATGTCATCTGTGCAGAAGTGGGACGAAAAGTATTTAACCGTTGAGAATAGACAAACATCATATATTCTTCACCCTGCGACAAAGCTTTTGCAGGAAAAAATCCTTGATGGGCAGTTTCAGTACGAGGAAAATAAACTCCTTGAAATCAATTTTCAAAATGCAAGATGCGTTGAGGACACGAACAAGAACAAGTATGTAAATAAAAAGAAGTCCAGCGGTAAAGTGGATATGGTGGTCGCTTTGATAAATGCAGTTCACCTTTTGAATGAGTTTGAAGTTCTGAGCGGCGGCGATTGGGTAGTGCAATTTTAATTTTATAAACGGAGGTGATAGAGTTGGGAATATTTCAAAAAATACGAGAAAAACGAGCATTAGAAGAAGCGTCATTATCCGATACTCTGCGGGCAGCTTTGCTTGGCACTGAAAGAATATCTGAGGATAAAGCAATGAATATTCCGTCTTTGGCGGCTTGTATTGGTTTTATCGCAAATAAAGTTGCAGAATTGCCGATTAAACTTTACCAAGAGGACGGCGAGGAAACAAAAGAATTAAAGGACGATGACAGAATAAAGCTTCTGAATGACGCAACAGGCGACTTGCTCGATGTTTACCAGCTTAAACACGCAGTTGTAAGGGATTTTTTGCTTTTCGGAGCCGGTTATATTTATCCTGAACGCAAACGAAATAAATTTGTTTCTCTGAGATACATAAAAAATAATATGGTTAGTGTTATAAAAAATGCTGACCCTATTTTCAAGAAAGCCGATTTTGTTGTTTATGATAAAAAGTTTCGTGATGATGAAATTATAAAAGTTTTGCGAGAATCTAATGACGGTGTAACGGGTGTGGGAATTATTGAGGAGGCTAATGAGCTTCTGACAGTAATTTATCGTTCTATGATTTTTGAAAAATACCTTGTCGCCAATGGCGGCAATAAAAAAGGTTTTCTTAAATCTGCTCGAAAAATGGATAAAGAATCTATGAAAAGCCTGACAAAGGCTTGGGAGAAGCTTTACAGCAACAACGGGAACAATATGATGGTGCTGAATGACGGCATAGACTTCAAGGAATCTTCAAATACCTCTGTTGAAATGCAGTTAAACGAAAACAAGAAGTCAAATAACGACTATGTGTGCGAGATTTTTAATCTATCGCCCTCTGTGGTGTCGGGCGCAGCGAACGACGAAGCGTACACGGCGGCGATTAAAACGGCTGTAATGCCCGTTATAAGGGCTTTTGAAACAGCTTTGAATCAGGGTTTGCTTTTAGAAAGCGAAAGGCACAGACACTATTTTGCTTTTGATACAACGGAACTTCTCAAGGGAGATATACTTAAACGCTATCAGGCATATCAAATAGGTTTAG
>OHAT01000552.1_pt1 | contig 37923 bp, 24 predicted proteins | sample 1577141 | NCBI WGS metagenome assembly OHAT01 (sample SAMEA3541578, study PRJEB24748) | human gut metagenome | biome: human gut; feature: human-associated habitat; material: faeces | place: China | collected 2012 | reverse complement strand
GTACCCAGGCGTTCCACAGCGGCAGTTCGCCGTCGTAGTTGTACCCTTCGGGAAGTCCCATGGTCGTCATCCGGTTGCGCAGCAGGGTCTGCTGGTAACGGTAGTCCGCCTGCTGGGCCCCCAGAAGGCTCGTTACCGTGCTGCCGGCGGCGGCTGCCATCTTGTGACTGGCCGAGGAAGCATCGCCTGCCTTCACGTCGTCCATGATGGAGGAAAGGATCAGGTCGAGGTTGCTGCCGCTCTTCTGCAATCCGGCGTTCCACAAAAGTTCGGCCCCGACTCTGGCTGTATCGCTCTGGGCATAGTCGAGCAGCTTGTTGTTGTCGCTATGGACCGGATTGGCAAGCAACGTCTTTCCATCGGCTCCGACGAAAACGGTCGCCGTCGAGTAGAAGAGAGAAATACTCTTCTCAAGAGAAACCTTCCATTGATCCATGACCGTTCCGGCGGCAATCGCGTGATTGTCGGCAGTATCCAGAAAACCGTTGCCTGCCGACATGATCACAAGGTCTTCCAGGGGGAAATTCCAGCCTTCGGAATCATGGTTGATTAAACTGAGATTCATCTCTCGGGACAGGGAAATAGTTCCCGTCGTGGTGAGGCCTCCCTTTTCGGATGGAATAACCATTCCGAATGTACTCCCCTGCCCGAATGAAGCGTTTCCTTCCAGTTTCAGCGTAACGGATGCCACAGCCAGTTCGGGATCGGTCGCCCCGAGAATCAAACTGCTCCCCGAACGAACAGTCAGTTCCCTCGCCGAAGTATCGGTCAACAGGGAAAGAACCGCCTTACTCCCTTCTACGGATCCCACCGTCATATTCTGGAAAGCCGCTCCGGCAGGATCGATACTCAGGCCGCCTTCCCGAACATCAAGCTCAATAGAATTCTGATCCAAGAGACCTGTACTCCGGTCAAGATTCAGTAACTGAGTACCTTGCCCCAGTTTAACAAGCGTTCCTTCACCGGACAATTTACCTTCGAAAACGGCATCTTCATCCGTATCGATCGTCACGGTAACACCTTCATTCAAAATCAGTCCCGACTGACGGGAACCGTTCATGCCGGCCAGTGACAAATCGGAACCGGCATCGATATACCAGCTCTTTCCCGTCTTAATGGCAATGCCTTGTTCAAGAACGGAGCCTTCCGAAAGAAGCAACGAACTTCCTTCTCCCATGACAATTGTCCCCGTCCCCTTCAAAGAGGCGGAATTACCCAGCTTGCTGGAATTGTCCGTTCCGGTCAGGAGAATCGTTCCTCCTTGCAGCGTTGCCGTCGTATTGCCGCTCATCACCAGATTGCCTGTTGCCAATTCACCTCCGATGTTCAGCTCTCCCTGATCCCGGACAATAGTTTGGCCTCCTACTTCCGTCATCCTGCCGAGAGACAAATTGGACGTTCCCTCTACCACAAGATCGCCGGAAACCGACGAAACGCCGCCAATGGACAACGCCCCCTGCTGGACAGTCAGATTGGAAGCACTTACATCCCCGGCGATATCCAGTGAGAATTCACCTGTTTTGACAATTGCGGCCGCCCCACTCATGCTTCCGGCATAATCCGTATCCATCACCGCATTCTTCAACTCAACGGTGACGGCCGAAGATGTCCCCGTATCGATCAAAGCTCCGGTGGCCCAGGTATCGCTCTTCAGTTCCTTGGCAACAAGTCTCTGACCGTCTTCGAGTTCCAGAGTAAGATGACCGTTGACAAAGAGTGAGGGATATGGCGACAACGTATCGGGAGTCCGGATAACTTTGTCATCGTCCTTTCCGACAATATAAGGATAATCAACATCTTTTCCCGAAATGGTAACGGTACCTCTATCAAGTCCCAGAAAGCGGTATCCGAGACTTTCCAGATAGGGATCGAAGGCAATGTCGCTATCCGTCACAGCTCCGGTAATGATACCATTGGTCAGCATAACGTAGTACTGGTCCACCTGGGTTGTCAGGAAGGATTCAATGGAGGAAACATTCAATGTCAACGCCCCCAGATTGAGCTCGCTGGAGGAATTATTGAATTTAACAATGGGAAGAGCCATCGGATTTCCCTGCGTATACAGGTTGGCTTCTCCAAGCGTCAATGTTGCAGCATCAAGACTGATGCTCCCATCGACACCGGAAATGGAACCTCCGGCTTTCGTATTCAGGGATTTAATATTGGAACCGGCAAGATTGCCCAAATCCGACGCGGTCGAAGTCAGGACATCGACGTTCTTTCCTCCCGAGTAATTCTCCATATGGTGGAGATTCCCTCCATTGACAACGATGGTATTGGAATAAGCGAGAGATGAAAAATCCAACCCTCCGCCTGAAACCGTAATACTTCCCGTGTAGGAAGAAGGAGTATCGTGATTGAGGACAGCTTTTCCGGTTCCCGTTACATGCAGGTTCAGGACACCTGAAACACGGGACAAATCCGTAGCTCCAGCATTGTTCACAACGAGAGTGCCATCCCCTTCGATCGAACCAAGCCATGTGCTATCCTGCGTTCCGTTGCCAAGACGGACTTCCTTGCCTCCATCGATCGTTAAAGTTCCGAACGATGTATTGTTGCCGCTCAGGGTAAGCGTTCCCTCACCGGATTGACGCAAGGAGGAACTCCCCGTTACGGAAGCGCCCAGTTCGGCATCTCCGGCATAATTGACGACATACTGGGCTCCTCCCCCCAATTCTACGGCCTGCCCCAGAAGTACGGAGGCCTCGGCGTCGCTGTTCAGGAATGAAACCATCTGCGACGCAGAGAACTTCATATCTCCGGCAAATCCGCTGACATTGCCGGAAAATGTCACGTGAATTCCGGAATCATCCAACCCGGAAAGCATGCCGTTCCCGGTCAATATACCCGACAACACAATGCCATTGGTCGCGCCGCCATTCGCGTGGAATGCCGCCCCATTGTCGCCGATCTCAATATCGACAAGCACATTGGCCAGTCCCGATGCGTTGCCGAAGAAGACAGCCGCACCGTCAAGAATAAGCTTCGAAGCGTTATCGAACGATGCCCCTCCAACATTGAACAGGTTATTCGATGTCAGGACACCGGGGGTCGATACGGATGACCGAAGTTCAAGTTCACCCGAGAATCCGGAAAAACTTCCCGTCAGGCTGGTTGCCCCGCTTGTCCCCTTTTTCAGGATCGTACGTGTTCCGGCATCCGATTTCAGGAGGGAAATGTCCAGAGAATCATTCCCCAAATCCAAGAGAAGGGCGCCGCCTTTCACGGTCAAATTCTTTGTCATGGATCCTCCCGACATAATCGATAACATGCCCGCCCCCGTCTTCTCCAAAGCAAGTCCCGACTCGGCAAGCCCAGTTGCCCAGACGACGTTATGCGAGACATCGCCGCCAACGCAGATTTTTACCGCGCTCTTGGAAAGGGTGTCCAGGATCCCGGAAATATCCTGATTGCCGGTAGTTCCATAATCGAGGACTCCTCCATTGAACGATATCTTCTGGTTGTTACCCAGCGTCAGCATATGATCACCGGCAGAACCTAGCGTCAATGTCCCATCATTCAGGACAATGGAGCCGGTTCCCAAACCGCCGGAAGAAACAAGAACGATTTCCCCGCCGCCAAGAGTAACTCCGCCGGAGAAAGTATTGGCAGCCTTCTGATCAATAGTGAGTTTTCCCGTACCGCTCTTGTCGAGCATGCCTGTTCCGGCAATAGTTCCTTCCCCCGTCCACGTATAATCGGTGGATTCGGCATCCATAATGATTTTTCCTGGGGAGACACTGTCCCCGGCCCCGGTTCCGATCGTAATCTCGGAGGAAGCCACTCCGGCTATATCCGCAAAATACGCTTCTTTGGAATTGGCGAACTGCTCGGAACCATCCATCCAACCTGCAGCATTGGTACTCCATGTCCCATTTCCGGACGCATCTCCCGTCCAGCTCAGCGACGTCAGGCCGCGAACACTCAGATAAAGAGTATCGTTGATACTGGAAAACGTATAGTACTTCCGGATACTTTCATCCAGAGCAGTCGCCCATGAAGCAGACGCGGCCAACGCATCATATGTTGTACCGTTCAACTGTCCGCTCAAGAGGATATACTTTCCGTCGGACGAAGGGATCACGGCTCCTTCTCCGGAATTATCCAGCGTCACCGTAAATCCTTCTCCAACGCTCAAGGAACCGTTGATCGTCAGAGCGGCGCCGTTGGAGCCGGACATCAGGGACGAGGAGGAAATACTCAAATTGCCTGTCCCCGTCGACAGAGAACCGTCAACAACCTGCAGGGATTCCGCCACGACGAAATCCGCATTCCCGGCATTGATACTGCCTCCGAAAGTCCTAGAGCCCACTTGGGATGCAAAGCGCACCTTCTGGACATCGGTCAGAGTCAGCTGCCCGGTGTATTCCGATGAATCACCGGTAAATGCCAGCACTCGCGTACCCGTTGCCGAAGCATTGAGAGAGATCGCCAATGGACCGTTTCCGGCAAGCCCGCCGGCAAAAATCAATTCCCTGGAGCCCTTTAATGTCAGGGAGCCTCCCTCACCGCCAAAATCCGCCGTTACACGCCCACTCAAAGTCATGGAGGAGGAAGCCCCCGAAAAAATCTGAAGCGTCGTAGCCGAGGCACTGGCTTTCAGGAAAATATCATTGTTGATCACAAAGCCGAAAGTTGTCTGGGCAGCGGGCAGACCGGAAAAATTGACCGAACAATTCTTCGCATTGTATGTAGAATCCGTACCTCCGATATAGACATTCCCCGTCCCCCAGGGCGTCAACGTCTGCCCCTCCGTCAAAACAACATTGTTTACATTATATTCGACCAAACTAACCTTGTCGTTTTCGGAGTAGAAACTGGTATCGCCTACATAAGAGTTGGTGATCCAGCCTCCCCGTTGCCGGAAAGTGTTATTTCCCTGGTCATTGACGATATGGAGATTGCCAGTTCCCGTAATCGTTTTGTCGTAATTGATCGTACCGTATGTCAATCCGTCAATACGGACGGTTCCGCCGGTTCCGGCATCTAGAACGATCGAAAGATTGTTGCTGCGGGAAGAACCATTGCCATTCACCAGGGAAAGGCGAGTCTGGTCTCCCATCGTCAACGTTCCCGTTCCGCTAATGTTCGTTGCTGATCCTGTAACGCTCAATCGCGTACCCTCTCCTTTCAGGTGGATATTCAACGTCCCGGAATAAGTAGCACCCTCTCCCAAGACAACAGTTCCCTTCTCGACGGTCAGCGTGGAACCGGATGAATTACTAAAAGCGGCGGAAGTCAAATTGAGCGTCTCATCCCCCGTCTTGACGAACGAACCGGCCAACTTGGAAGTAGCCGTCAATGTCGTTGCCGCACTGGTATTGAGAATGATCGATCCGGTACTGCTCGTCAGAACACCGGAATACGACGTACCGTTCAATGTCAGATTCCCGTCACCGGACTTCGTAATGTTATGTGTATAAAGCGTTTCGTCCGTCGATTCCAAAGTAACGCTCAATCCGGATCCCACTTCGACGAGGACATCCCCCGTACCTTCCGTCTTACCCAGATATAAATCATTCTTCAATCCGAGAATCCCGCCGGAAAAGTTGATACTGGCGTGGGTTCCCAACGCATTGGCTGCACCAAGGACAAGTTTACCGTCGGAAAGAACGACGGAACCGGTATAATCGGGATTCGACATATTGATCTCAACCGTGCCGGTTCCATTCTTATACATGGTAAAACTCCCGGACAATGCTCCGTTCGTTCCGCTCTTCTGATTGAGCACGTAAGTATCCTGGTTATTGTCGAAGGTGACGATTCCTGGCGCAATATTCGATGCCACTTCAACCGTATTGGCAGCAGGCAGCGTACCGACATCGCCGAATGTCACGACATTGCCGTTCTGGAACTGAACGGCCGTTCCCGACGAATCTCGCCAATTGGAAGTTGTCGTATCCCAGATTCCGGTTCCCCCATCGAGATTCCAGAACAGGCTTCCGCTGTTTTTTTCCACGGTTAGAACCAATTTGTTGGCCTCCGGAGTCACCGAATATGTGTAGTTCTGGGCAATCGACGAATTCAGGAACGCCGTAGACAATGCGCCGGACGCCCACGATGCAACGTCAAGTGTCCCGGTGGCCAGAACGTAAGTGCCATCCAGATCCGTATGAACCAGCGGGTCAAAATCTCCGCTCAGGCTGAAACTGGATACTCCGGAAGAAGTAATGTTGCCCGACACGGCCAGCAAGGCCGTATCGGTTCCTTTCAACCCTGCCAGGGCATCGACATCGACGGTAAGCATGCTTCCTGTATTCAACGCCAATCCCATCGAGAGATTGGCGCTTCCAGCCGTCCCGGTAATATCAAGCCTCTTACCGGCATCAAGCGATAGAACTGGACTGACAAAGCTCTCGGTCGCGGCGAGATTTCCTCCCCGGTAAATCGTCGTCACTCCATTGCCCAAGGCTGCTACGGAGGCTATTTTGAGCGTCCCTCCGGATGTGACGATCGTACCGCCGGTATGCTTGTTCTCACCCGTTAAAACAAGGGATCCCGCACCGCTGGTACTCAGCCAGCCCGAACCTGACAAAACTCCGGAAAGAGTAATTTGTGCAGCTGTCGCCGCGGTTTGCGTACGTTCCTGAGTCTCACTGTTGACATCATATTTCGTCGTGTCGAAATTGACGGGAGCTCCGCTTCCTTCCACAAGATTGATATTCAAGGCGCATTCCCAATCGGCAGACGCAGCCAGAGTGCCACCTGAAAGATTGAGGGCGTAGGATGATTTTGAATTCTTGGGGGCATACCGGATCCCATTAACGCCAAGAACGACCGTTCCTCCGTCCAGATTGAACACGCCATTAGAACCATCTACATCGCGATTGACATAAATACCCTTGGCCCCCATGAAACCGTCGCCGGATACATGCAACGTTCCGGTACAAGCGCCCTGCGCTAAAATCACCATATCCTCCAGAAGAATACTCCCCGATGCCAAATTCAATGTGGAAGTTTTCCCCCAATTGCCCAATTGAATCGAAAACGTCGTACCACTGTTAGTGTGGGAATCATGCCCCAGGACAGTCAGCTTCCCCCCGTTCATATTAAGCGTCATCGCTCCTCCCCCATTCTGTCCCAAACCTAAATAAATCTTCAGGGACACATCCGTATTCTCCGAAAAATTCAGAGTTCCGGTGTGCATAATCAACGAGCCGTTCACCGTTGCGCTCCCGGTCAGGTCAAACGCCGTCGTCGCATTTGCCGTTTTTACGTAAATCCCCCCGAAAGTTCCATTATTCAATTGCGCCGAGCCGCCATTCAAATTCAATGTCGTGATCGTAGAACCAGCCGTATTGAGAACGTTGGTTCCCGATGTGAGATTCATTGTCGTAATCGTCGACCCGGCAAAGAGGGACAACGTCGCCCCTGACATAGTGGCGGTAGCGGCAGTCGTCTTGACATTGTTAAAAATCAATTCTCCTGTGGTCAGGGTGAGCGCCCCCGTCAAATTCAGGAGGGTAGTCTCGGACGTTCCCGTCGAATCGACAGTCAGTTTTCCTTCGGACAATGTCAAATTGGTACCGGCAATGGTCGTCTCATCCGTAATGCTGAGAGTAGAACTGTCCGCAGCCGCCTTGACCGTTGCAGAATCACTATCAGCCCAGGCGGCGCCATCGTTCCAGGCAGTCGTAGTATTCCAAGTAGCTGTTTTTGTATTACCACTTAAATCCAATGACTTATCAGCTGCATAGGTGACAGATAAGCAGGCGAGAAGAGCCGATAGAAGGTAAACAGGAAGTCTCAGTTTCATAGGAGTAAGAGAAGATGGTAGTATCTCAATCTATCGATTTACTCATCCGCTCAAATTCAGTACCACATATTGATAATAATCATGTAAAATGAATGATGATAGATTTATTTTTTATGTCTGTAAAAACAATCCGTTTTGTAAAATACTTATTATCATATAATTATACTTTTGTCTCATTGTAAGAAGAATAGTTGACAGCGGATGAGTAATCCGCTATACATCTTTCATTTTTTGCATTATCAAAATAATACAAAATTTTATCAAATACGAGAGAAATTTCTCTTCAGCAAATGTTTTAAACTCCAGGATCTTTCTCGACCTGTAATTCAGATTTGCTGGTAAAAGCAGGATGCTAGTTCCCTTATGCGGCAAATCTCATACCGACCTCCTTCATAAATTCGTCTTTCCATAGGATGATGTTATGAGACTGTTCTCCGATATGTTTCGCTTTGTCACAGCCAGAATGTATGCGGAACTCTTCGACATCCCCTATCTCTTCCTTAAGCTACGACAGAACTTTCACAGAGAATCTGGTGCAAAACCATCGATTTGATCATCCGCTGTCAACTGTTCCTCTCATAACGATAAAAAAATGGAATTGAATAATAATAAGGGATTTGTAAATCCATTATTATTACCCGCATGAAAAGGAGAAGCTATAATTCACCTATTTTACATCATTATTATCAGCATGTAACATAAAATTTAAGCGGATGATCAATCCGCTATTGTCTAGTTATGTCCGCATAAAAAACGGAAATGCGGAATTTCCAATTTTATCGAATTTATGAGAGCCAACACCACCTATTATTTCTTTGTGAGTCTGTTACTCCTATTCATTTTGGGAGAACTTCCTGCTTTTTCCCAGGGAGCTTTTGGAGTTACCCGGGAAGCACTTGATGCGTCTTTCAAAAGCGCCAAAGATGCCAACGGCAATCCCGTAACAGTTCTTGTGCGCCCCAGTGATCTGTTTGGCAAGGAAATCACTACGGACATCCGTTCACTTATCCGATCGGGGGAGTGTCAACTAAGTGCTTCCAGATACCAGCCGATTGTCTCTCTGAATGTACCGGGATCGTCCTGTTCCGGCTCTTTTCAAATACCTGTCCGAGGGAAGTATAGACTCGAATTGACGATTGGCAATTCTTCCAACATATCATTCCCGTTCGATATCACGGTAGGCAATCAAAAATATACATGGCAATCACATAACGGAAAACTCTTTGGACTGTTCACCTTTATCGTTTTGAGAAACATACCGGTTGAAAAAGGGCCATGCACCGTCACCATCACACGGTCCGAAAACGAACAGGGCCCGGGAGGACCTCTAGTCATTTCCTCGATCAGACTCATCCCGGAACAAATTTCCGAAACATGCGTGACCATACGTCCGGAAGCTGCCTGGGTAGAATCGAAAGGCCCGCGCCGCCTGTTCCAGGACAATACAGCAAGCCTCGGAAAATTTCAGGAAAAAGGAGCCGGTGCTGACTGGGAAATCAATATACCGATTTCCTCACTCTACGCGGTTGAAGTCGATTACAAATCGTCCCTCTCCTATGCAAAACCGTTCTCTTTCCGGTTACACAACTGGAATCGTCAAGCAGGCTCCGTCCCTTCCTTTCAATGGAATGCCGAACCAACAGGCGGAAAATACATCACAAAAACAATAGGTATCGCTAATCTGATCCAGGCCCCCAACAAAGCCAGCCTCGTTCCCGAAAGCAGCCCTTCTCCTTCGGAACAGGACGACAACCCAGCTATTCTCGCCATTAAATTACGCCCCATTTCGGAACAGGATGCCTCCACGCTCCGGCAGTTGCTTTCCAAAAACATGCCTGCCGGAACATCCCCTTCTCCCGCCAGTAAAAAGGAAGAAGAATTTGGTATAAGCACGTTCCCGGAACTCTCCGCTCCACCTGCCATGAATGGGGAAATGCCATTCCTTCAGGAATTTACGAAAAATTATGAAATGCGAACCAAAAACCTGAACGACAAATACGTCGCATCTCTTAAAAAACTCCAACAGAAATATGTCCAGAACCAGGACTTTTCCGCTGTTGCCGCTATTCAGGAACTCATTTCCAATCCGGATAACTTGATCCCCCCTCCAACCAAAGATATATCCGAGGCTCAAACATCCTCCAATACTTCCGTTCCGACAGATAAACAGGATTCTGCAACCACCGCTACCCCTAAAAAAGAGGTAGTCTTTGCCATGAGCGATACATCGTTTCTCGGTCGCTGGAAATCAACAACCCAGGATACCGTTTATACATTCTGGACTCGAAAACGCGTCAAATGTGTCGAAAACGGCAAGCGCAGCAAGAAAGCGAAATCGTATTACCGGTACGGCAATTATTTATCGGTCTTATCTGACGAAGGGAATTTAACCACAAGAGTTTATCAAACAGACAAGGATACCCTCAATATCGAAGGGAAAGAATTCAAACGATTGAAAGGAGAAGAATAACCATGAAACTCGCACCATCATTTCTTAACGCCGTTCTTTGGACAACTGTTTCCGTATCGCCTTCACTCCTGTATGCCTCCGACACAGACGACCTGCCGAAAGAAGCCTTGAACATGGCGCGTATCTACGCCAGTCAAAAAGCAAAACTGGAGGAACAAATCAAGCAATCCTATCTCCAGCTCCTCCGTCAACGACAAGCCGAATATGCTCAAAAGCAGCAATTCGATCAAATCGCCGAAATCCAGAAAGTGATCCAGGCTGCGGAAAGCATGCCTCCTTCGGAACTCTTCGCGCCTAAAAAGCAAGAAATACCCATCCGCCATCTCGTCGGAACATGGGAATACATTCACAACGGTCAACCAACTATTTCCATTACGATCAATCCTGACGGAACATGCTCCCGATACAACAAAGATCAAAAAGCCGTACTGGGAGCATGGCAGTGGGCATTCCAGGTCAGAAAAATCGGAGAAAATAAGTTCATTTTCTACTCTCCTAGTACCAACTCCATCTTAGGAAGATTCCACTTCGTCGATGACAATACGATTGACATGCCATACGGTGGATCTGCCTTCTTCAAAAGAAAAAAGCAATAACATGCGGCACTTAACTCATACCCAGCACTACATCCATGAATCAGAAAATCAGATGGACTCTCTTCATATTATGTCTGCTTTTCCTTGGTAGCAGTTTACAAGTAACCTATGCCCAGGGATTTGGCCGCACTAAAGAAGAACTTGAACAATCCTCTCAAAGGGAGCGAACTCGCCAGCCCCTCAAAAACATATCTCTGTTCCGCCCCAGCGAACGATACAAAGCTGAAATTCCCCTGCCTCTCAAATCCCTCACATACGAACAAGGAACCAGGCTGGAATTTTTCCGATTCCTGCAGGTTGCCGGGTACTTTGATTCCAAAGGCTCAACCGTCAGAGGAAATTTTAAAATTCCCGCTGACGGCACCTATAATCTGGAACTGCTATACTGCACAAAACCGTCTCCCTCTCCCTTTACCGTTAAAATCGGGAACCATACCTTCAACTGGGCAACAGAATTCTCGTACTCCTTTCAACCCTATACGATAGGTCCTTTGAAGCTTCCCGCCGGAGAATGCCCTCTGGCTATCATCCAGCAAAAGGATCAACTCAGTTCTCTTTACCTCACTTCAATCAGGTTGCTTCCGGCACATATTCCCTCGTCGCCACTCGTGCTGAGAGCCGAAAGCATCAACATAGAGGCAGACGGACCGCATTGCAGTTCTCAGGATAACGTCCTTGTCTTGAAAAATTTCAAGGATAAAAAGCGAGGAGGTTTCTGGGTAATCGACATTCCGGAAACGGGTTCGTACGCGGTGGAAGTCGACTACCAGTCCCGACTGGAATCTCCCAAGGATTTTGTAGTTTCACTCCCCTCCAATTCCACGAGTATTCCTTGGAAAGCGGAACCGACACAAGGACGGTTCATGACGAAAACAGTCGGCGTTCTGCAACTGGACAAGGGTAACTGCAAAATTTATCTCAGCGCGGAAGAACCTGTCATGGAATCCGATTTCGGGATCCTTCTTCTTACGTTGAGGCCTTTATCCTCCCAGGAAGCCGTCGCCGTGAAGGAAACCCTCAGACAGGAAGCTCCTGCCTCTACTGTCTCCTCCTCCCCTGCACCGACTCCTCCCCCTCCTGCTAGAAAAAATCTCGATTTCGGAGTAGCTGTTTTCCCGGAACTTGCAAAACAACCCGAAACTGAAAAAGATCTCCTCTCCCTGGATCGTTTCACAGAAGTTTACAAAACAAAAACAGAAAGCTTAAGAAACAAATACATCGCCACGTTGAAAAAGCTTCAACAAAAATATGTGCAATATCAGGATTTTGCGGCTGTTGCAGCCATTCAGGAAATTATCAAAAATCCGAATACTCCGCCAAAAGATACCGGACTCCCCAACGAGGCAATCCGCTTCGCCAAAGCCTACGAAATTCAAAACAATCAGCTTGAAGAACAAATCAAACAATCCTATCTCCAGGAGTTGAGACAGTTGCAGGCCGGTTTTGCCGAAAAACAGCAATTCGACCAAATTGCCGAAATCCAGAAGATCGTCAAAAACGTGGAAGAAAAGTCGCCGAAAGAACTTTTCACACAACAACGGGAAAAATCATCCATCCGTTATCTCGTCGGAACATGGGAATGTATAGACAAAAACAACATCCGTACATCTATTACGATTAATCCGGACGGACAATGCACAAGACTGGATAATGGACAAAAACCAAAGGCTCAATGGGGATGGGCTTTCCAAGTCCGGAAAACAGGTGACAATCAATTCATCTTCTTTTCTCCATCCATCAAAGAAATCCTGGGAAGATTCCACTTCGTCGATGATGATACGTTCGACATGCCATGGCATGGTTCATGCCTCTACAAAAGAAAAAAGGAATAGTTTGTGAAAATCTTTTATTGCGCCTTCTATTCCTTCTTCTTGTCACAAAACCGTCATTATTCATCCCCCATTCATTACCATGGTCAACATGTTCTCCTCTCCACATTTCCTTCTCTCTGCCTCTAGGAATGTCCTTGTTTGCCTGATGATCATATCACCAGGATTATCACATGATCTCAAAGCAACGGCAACCAGACCTGGAGAAGAACATACGGTACAACAATTCATAGAATCGCAAGCCAAGCCATCCTCTCGAATCAAGCGTGAAATCTGCCTTCATCCTCTCAACGTTACACTGTCCAAAGGAGCCAAGCAGGAAACTTTCTGTGGTCAGTCCATTACCGGAGGATGGAATTACAAGGGAGCATCAATGAAAGCCAAACTGCCTATTCCTGCTACAGGAACCTACGTTATTGAAATAACCTATACGAAAGCAGTGCCCGAATCTCTTGCCTTAACCATTACAAGCGGAACTAAAAAGGAAACATGGGAAATCCCCTCGGGCAGTACTCCCTACCTCCGCTCTGCTGTACTGGGGTCTGTATTGTTATCACAAGGAACAGCAAGTTTTTCCGTAACAATGGAAAAAGCTCCCTTAAGCGATACAGTCGGTGCTTTTGGAATTGCAGCTGTTCACTTCATCCCACTTGAGCTTGCCGATGAAAATTCTATTTTCCTTCGTCCCGAGGCAGCTAGTCTATTCGGGGGAACCCGTATTGAGACTAAACACATCAGTCCAATCATCGGTTACTTTGACAGAAAAGGAGCCGGAGCAAGTTGGAAACTCAATTTACAGCAAGCAGGTACCTATCTCGCAGAAATTGATTACGATTCCGCCCATAATCCGGGAAAACTCATGTCGATTAAATCGGAAACATCGCCTCCCTTTTACTGGAGAACTTTGAAAACAATTCCTGGAGCCATATCCATATCCATGCCCATTGGCGTTTTCACGTTGCCCGCAGGTCCCGGTTGGATCGGATTTCGAGTTGAGGAACCCTTCCAATTGACGGGAATAGGTGGAGTCATGGGATTCAATCTCTTGAAATTAAGACGCCTGACATCAGCCGAGGCTTCTTCTTTCTCTCTAGCTTTTAAGGGAAATACACAATTGCCATCAGGAAACAATCAACAAACAGATAGACAATCATCTACCAGTATTTCACCTCCACCTCTTACAAATATACCTTTGCATTCCGAATTCTCTAAAGTATACGCAAAGAAAAGAGATGTTCTTCAACGTAAATACATATCCTCTCTGAAAAAATTCCAACAAAAATATGCAAAATCCCAGAACTTTTCCGTTGTTTCAATTATTCAGGAAATGATCAATGCCCCGGAGTCTTCCTTACAAATCGCCACACTTCCACAAGAAATATCACGTCTTGCCATAGCCTATAAAAACCAAAGGGAACAGATTGATGAACAAGTAAAACAGGCCTATCTGAAAACCCTCAAACAAAGTCAGGCTCAATACGCTCAAAAGCAACAATTCGATAAAATAGTTGAAATTCAGGAAGCTGTCAAAATCGTTGAAAAAACATCCCCTTCCGAACTCTTTACGGATACGAACGAGGAATAAGAATTTTCTTAAGGCAAGTTAAAATATGAACACATGTTTATCCTATGATTGATTTAGCGAAACGATTTTTCATCATCTTTATTTTACTCTTTGCCATAGCGATATCCGATGCTGCGGTAACCGTTTATTCATGGAAATACACACCGGACGGGGCCCAGATCAACGCTCCAGGATGGCTTAGTGCATTCAAGTATACAAAAGGTGATGAATTTGCCATTTTGGGATTCGGGAATACTCCCTTTAAGGGGGAAATGACCGAATTCCCTGCCGGTTTTACTGTCAGCTTTGATATAAAAAGCCTCTCCAATATCAATATTCAAGGGCAAACACTCTTGAGTTTATATCTCAATCATGACGATAATAACTATCCTCTAGAATTGAAATTCAATGAAAAAGGAAAACTGTATCTCTATAATAGGTTATATGGAGCCGTTTCCTTTGGCGGAGAAGAAACCGGAAATGCCAAATTCATCGATACTGGTTTGACTTGCAAGACTCTTCGAGCGAACAAATGGACTAATATCTGCATCGTTTCCAATTTGTCCGCACATACCCTCTCCGTCTACGTCAACAAGTCCTTAATTGCTTCTATCACAGATTGGAATCCAAAACATCCGGCACTTACGGGCGCTCAATTCGGAAAATCTTTCGGAAACACCCCCTCTCTAAACGGTACGATAGAAATTAACAACGTCAATTTCTATAACGATGCCGTTCCGCCTGGATCATCACTTTTCTCAAACATGCCGCACATATCGGAGTTCTCAAAAATGTTCAATTCGCGTGCGAGAAATTTAAAAAACAAATACATAGTTGCCCTCAAAAAACTTCAGCAAAAATATATCAAAAAACAAGACTTTGCCTCAGTCTCTCTCATTCTGGATATCCTCAAGGATCCTGATTCACCGGTCGCGGAAGAACAATTGCCCCAGGAAATACTCAACCTTGCCACAGCCTACAAGATTCATAAAGATCAAATGGGAGAACAAATCAAACAGGCCTATCTAAAGACCCTTCTCCAGCAACAAGTCCAATATGCTCAAAAACAACAATTCAACAAGCTCATTGAGATTCGAGAAATAATCCGAACCGTTGAACAAAAATCTCCTTCCGAACTTTTTATGATCATGAACAATGAATAACAGCAAGGAATTCATAAAGAATATCTAAAAAATGAGGAAAACCGTGACCAGATAAACACATTTTATTCTATAAGCTATTTAATGAATCGACTTTCCATCTTTTTTATTCTCATCTTTGCCATTGCAATATCCGAGGCCGCCACTCCCGTTTATTCGTGGAAATACACACCGGAAGGAGCACACATTAACGCAACTGGATGGGATATGACCTTCACATACAAACCCGGTGACGACTATGCTAGTTTTGGCGCCGGAACTATACCGTTTCATACAAAATTGACCGACTTTCCCGCTAGTTTTACTGTCAGCTTCGACGTAAAAAGTCTCTCCTGTGCCAACTTGAATGGGAAAACGCTTCTGAGCTTGTATTCCAATAATAATTACTACAGTTCCGATACTCATTCTCTCCAATTGCAATTCAACGACCAAGGGAAACTTTATTTCTACAATATGATCAATGGCGCCGTGTCCTTTGGAGGAGAGGAAACCGGAAATGTCAAATCCATCGATACTGGTTTGACCAGCCATGATCTTCAGTCGGACAAATGGATCAAATTCTGCATCGTTTCCGATTTGTCCGCACATACTCTTTCCATCTACGTCAACGGTTCCATGGCTGGTTCCATCACAAACTGGAACCCGAAACATCCGGCCCTTACGGGCGCCCAGTTCGGTCAAGCATTCGGAAAAGTCCATACCATGAGCGGCACGATAAAAATCAACAACGTCAATTTCTACAACGATGCCGTTCCGCCAGGTTCTCTCTTCGCCGACATGCCGCTCATGCCGGAGTTCTCAAAAATGTTCCATTCGCGCAGTGACATCCTGAGAAACAAATACATCGCTTCTCTCCAGAAAATCCAGCAAAAGTACGTCAAGAAACAGGACTTCGCCACCGTTACACTGATCCAGAATATCGTCAAATCTCCCGATTCTCCGGTCAAGGAAGAAAAGCTTCCCCGGGAAGTACTCCACCTTGCCACGGCCTACACAATTCAGAAAGAGCAGCTGGGAGAACAAATCAAGCAGGCTTATTTGAAAACAATTCTCCAGCAACAAGCCCAATATGCTCAGAAGAAGCAATTCGATAAAATCGTCGAAATCCAAAAAATAATAAAAACGATTGAGGACACGGAGCCTTCCCTTCTCTTTTTCAAGACGCCATCGAAAGAGGACTCTGCTGTACCGAACAGGCGTTGACCCATTTGGAGCGGATTTTCATCCCTATCCTACGCCCGAATATCCGGTTGTTCATACTTCGATAAAACCGCCAAATGCGCCTCACACAATTCAAGTCAGGTTTTCTCTATAGACTACAATATATTGTATGTATGATAATATTTACATACAAAATGAGAAAATTCTCTTGCATCCTCGCGCTTGATTGATGTAGAAACCGTTCCAGCACAGGTAACGGAAGACGGTGAAAATCCGTCGCGGACGCGCCGCTGTAACCGGTTGATCCCGGAGTGGACACTGCTCCCGAGAGGAAGTGGGAAGTTCATCCCGAAAAATATGGTCAAGAACCGGAAGCCAGAAGACGACCTGGGCAACCATAGTATCACCATCTCGCGAAAGGATGCGCGTACGAATCGGAATTCCGGCAACCGGTCGGCAAAGGCAATCTGAATGGATCCTCCAAGCTATCCCCACCTCCGCAATTCTTTTTTGTATTTGTTTTCTTTTGTACCCGCCCCATCCCCTTCCCGGGGATGTCGTGTGTACATGCCGCGCGATGCGTCTTTTACGCCACCTTCAAATATCTGCGCCGCATGGTCTCCACAATCATCAAAAGAAACGGTAAATCCGAGAGCTTCCAAGGATACAAGATCGAGGAAGCAATCCGGAAAGCCTTCCACAGTTCCGGGACAAAATATGACGATTTCGTCTATGTCCGAGTCCTCGCATCGCTGGGTTCCCGTGAATCCGTAACCGTAGAAGAAGTCCAGGATCTGATCGAACGAACCTTGTTCAAGTGCGGATGTTTCGAGACGGCTCGTTCTTTTATCACCTACCGCTTCCTGCACAAGATGCAGCGGGAACAAATAGGAGGCATTTACCACGGCAATACTTATGTCGATTGCAAACAAACCGTTGAAGAATACATCGGACGGACGGACTGGCGCATCGCGGCCAACTCCAACACGACCTATTCCAATGCCGGCCTGATCAACAATACCGCCGGCAAGGTCATTGCCAATTACTGGCTCGACCAAGTGTACTCGGAAGAGGAAGGAGCAGCCCATCGCAACGGTGACTACCACATCCACGATCTGGACTGTCTGACAGGCTATTGTGCCGGCTGGAGCCTGCGGAATCTTCTCAACGAAGGGTTCAACGGCGTCCGTTCACGAGTGAACAGCCGCCCCCCGAAACATCTGAAGGAAGCTCTCGGACAAATGGCAAACTTCCTGGGAATCCTCCAAAGCGAATGGGCGGGAGCCCAGGCTTTCAGCTCCTTCGATACCTTCCTGGCTCCCTATGTCTTCAAAGATCAACCCTCGTTCCAGGTCTTGAAAAAAGCCATACGGGGATTCGTTTACAACCTGAACGTGCCATCTCGCTGGGGACAGTCTCCCTTCACCAATGTAACCATCGACTGGACGGTACCCCGTGACTTGCGCGAACAAGTCCCCTTCAGCGGAGGTAAACACCTGCTTGAAGGAATCAACGATCCCCGGCTTGACGCTCTTGCCCGGGAACGAGGGGCTGAATCTCCGGAGAAGATGACGTTCAAACATTTCCAGCCGGAAATGGACCTGATTAACAAGGCTTTCTACGAAGTCCTCACGGAAGGGGACAGCACCGGACAACCGTTCACCTTTCCCATCCCTACCGTCAACATCACGGAAGATTTCGACTGGGACAACCCCAATGTCCCCCTACTCTTCGAAAATGCCGCCAAGATAGGTTCTTCCTATTTCCAGAACTTCATCGGCAGTCAATATACCCGTGACGAAAACGGCAATAAAATTCCCGATGAACGCGCCTACAAACCCGATGCCGTAAGATCCATGTGCTGCCGCCTGCAGCTCGACCTGAGAGAACTGCTCAAGCGCGGAGGAGGCCTGTTCGGCTCTGCGGAAATGACGGGCTCCATCGGCGTCGTCACTATCAACCTGGCCCGCCTCGGCTACCTCTACAAGCAAAACAGGGAAAACCTCTTCAAACACCTTTCCCTGCTCATGGAACTGGCCAAATCCACTCTGGAAAAAAAACGCACATTCATTCAGGAACTCTATGACCGCGGACTCTATCCCTATACCCGGCGCTATCTGCCCGGATTCCGCAACCATTTCTCCACCATCGGCGTCAACGGAATGAATGAACTCCTGAGGAATTTCTCCAACGATACCATGGACATCAGCACCGACCAAGGCATCGCCATGGCCCGGGAAATCCTGGAATTCATGCGGGATAAAATACGCCTCTTCCAAGAGGAAACCGGCAACCTCTACAACCTGGAAGCAACCCCGGCCGAAGGCACCACGCACCGCTTCGCCCGCGAAGATGCCAAGCGCTATCCGGATATTATCCAGCAAGGCCCCGTCGGGAAACGGTACTACTCGAACAGTTCCCAACTTCCCGCCAATTTCACGTCCGACCTTTTCCAGGCCCTCACCCTCCAGGATGACCTCCAATGCTGCTACACGGGAGGCACCGTCTTTCATATGTACATGAACGAAGGAATCAGCTCCCCCGAAGCCTGCCGAGACCTCGTTCGCAAAGTACTCACCAACTTCCGCCTCCCCTACCTGACAGTTACCCCCCTCTTCTCGGTATGCTCCCGCCACGGATACCTGCAAGGGGAACACGAATACTGCCCCTACTGCGACGAAGAAATCCTGGTCAGGCATGCATCGGACACTGCCGATACCTTGGACTGAATCCCTCCTCCGATCCAATTCCCCCTTACCCCTAACCCAAAAACAATCACCATCATGAAACAAGAAGAAATACTAGCCCTCCACACGGAAGAACGCACCCGCTGCACAGTTTACACCCGAGTCATGGGCTATCACCGCCCCGTGGAAACATTCAATGCCGGCAAACAGGGAGAATTCCACGACAGAAAGCACTTCCTGGAACCCATCCCACAACCGGATACCTGTTCCTGCCAATCTACCAGGAACGCCCAAAGCGCCTAATTCCCACCAATCATCCCTTTTCCCGCACATAACCGTATCGTTATTGGGAGGCATGCATCAGGGCATTGAGGACATTACTCCGCTCACCCTTCTGGACTACCCGGGGAAGGCGGCCTGCATCCTGTGGTTCGGCGGCTGCAACATGCGCTGCCGGTACTGCTACAACGCAGACCTGGCGAAAGGCTGTAAGGCGAAGGCAGCCTTTCCCAGCCATCTCCGGGAAAAATCTCTGGAAGAATTCCTGAAGACACGTGCAGGATTCCTCGACGGAGTCGTCCTATCGGGCGGAGAATGTTCTCTCTGCCCTGATCTTCCGGAAATATGCCGGCTTGCTCAATCCCTCGGATACGAGGTGAAAATGGATACAAACGGTACCCGCCCCGACACCGTTCGATTCCTTGTCGAACAGGGCCTTGTCAACTACATTGCCCTGGATTACAAAGCTCCGTCCGACGAGTTTGCCAACATCACCGGCGGATGTTCCGCAAACTTGTTCGCCGCTTTCGGCAAAACGTTGCAGTATTTAATCGGCAGCGAATTCCCCTTTGAAGTCCGAACGACAGTCCATCCCGACCTCCTTGATGAAAAGGCCGTCGGCAGAATTATCAAGGATCTGGCGGCACGCGGTTACCGCGGTACATATTATCTCCAGCATTACTTCCATACGGATCATAATATGGATCAGCTGGAACGTCCTGTCAGGGCATTCGATCCCGGAAAGCTTCCCGGAAACATTCCAGTCGTATTACGCCATTTCAAGACAGAGCCGGACAAATAGTCTTGAAAATACAATTCAAGTATCATTTCTTGTCCCCCCTCCACTTCTCTCCATCATTCCTATCTTTCCTAATCACTTCCTATGGACCAAATCCTCCACCAACCACTCATCGTCCTGTTCGGAATCATCTTTCTGGGGATTGCCTTGGGCAGCATCCAAATCAAAGGGCTTTCCCTGGGGCTCTCAGGAGTTCTGTTTGCTGCGCTGCTGGCTGGTCACCATGGTTTGAAAATCCCCGGAGGAGTCGGTTCCCTCGGTCTGGCCCTCTTTGTGTATTGCGTCGGGTTGAGTGCAGGCAACCGCTTCTTCTCATCCCTGGCCAAACAGGGAAGCAAACTGGCTATTCTCTCCGCTATTATCGTTGGCGCAGGAGCCATCGTCACCTGCCTTTTCGGTAAATTGCTCGGTGTTCCCGGCGGCATATCATCCGGTATTTTTGCCGGAGCCTGTACCAGCACGCCAGCCTTGGCGGCCGCTTCGGAAGTCATGTCGACGGTAACCGGACAATCGTCCGGCGTCAGTATCGGCTACGGCATTGCATATCCCTTCGGCGTAGTCGGAGTCGTCCTGTTCGTACAACTCATTCCCCGTTTGTTCAAATTCAACCTTACGGAAGAAGCCCGCAACTTCAAAGGAGGCTCCAATGGCGGCATTGCCACCAAGCTCATCCGCGTTACGCGTGAAGATCTGAACGGCACCAATATCTCCACTTGCCGGATCATGGACAAAATCCACTGCCGCATTACTCGCATTGTTAAAGACAACCGCCTCTTCCCCCTGACACCCCGGGACGAATTCCACCCCGGTGTGGAAATCCTGGTCGTCGGTACAAAAAAAGACCTTCGCATGGCTGCCGATTACCTCGGTGAAATGTGCGACAACCCCTACGCGATCGATGCCGACCACGAACGCCGGGAACTCATCCTGACCTCGCCGTCCTATGCCGGGAAAACCATCAAGGAACTGGATCTCCTCAGCAACGATAGCATCATCATTTCCCGCATCTCCCGGCTCGGCTTCACTTTTATCCCGACGGGAAGTACCATTCTCCAAAGAAACGACGTACTGACTGTCGTCGGAACTTCTGAAAAAATCGATCAATACGCCCAGAAGATCGGTCACCGCAGCAGTGCCATCAATGCCACCGACATCATGTCCCTCGCATTCGGACTTTGTGCCGGCATCATCCTCGGAATGGTCGAAGTCGGCTTGCCCGGCGGGGCCTCTATTTCCTTGGGTACGGCAGGAGGTCCCCTCATCGTTGCCCTGATCATGGGGCACTTCGGCAAATTCGGGCCGTTCGTCGGATACATCCCCCGCCCGTCCCGGGTGCTCCTGCAGGACCTGGGGCTCGTCTTCTTCCTGGCGGACGCCGGAATCAAAGGCGGCGCCGACCTCGTTGTCACCGTCCAGCAATACGGGATAACGGTCTTCCTGATGGGCATGCTCGTCACCTGCATCCCCATGTTCCTGGCCTACGTCATCGGCATGCGGTACTTCAAGATGAACATTCTGGAATGCCTGGGCGGCATCTGCGGCGGTATGACGTCAACTCCCGCTCTGGGAGCCATCGCCAGCAAGACGGATTCCCAGGCCCCGGTCGTCAGCTATGCCACGGCCTACCCCGTCGCTCTGATTCTGATGACGCTGGGAGCCAAGACTATCATCAGCGTGCTGGGCGCCTAAATCCGTTACACCTCTTTTCCCTCTCCGATGCTTTTTCACCTGTTTCAGGGAAAAGCATCGGAGCGTTTTTTCCTGGTGCGCTTTTCATGAATCGTTGTGACAAAAAGCGAACGTCTATGGACGTATTCCGTATCGGGGAAAACATCCTGCTCCCGCCATGATATCCTGATTTTATGCTTCACTTTGGAAAGCGTAACTTTACAATCCCACCACAGGTATGAGTACAGAATGGATCAAGGTTAAAGATTACACGGATATCAAATACGAGACGACCGATCACGGCGCCATTGCCAAAATCACCATCAACAGACCGGAAGTCCGCAACGCATTCCGCCCCCAGACTGTCAAGGAACTGCTCAATGCTTTCAACCTGGCTCATGAAGATCCCAAAGTCGGCGTCATCATCCTGACCGGAGAAGGCCCGCTCGCCTTCTGTTCCGGAGGAGACCAAAAGGTACGAGGCGATGCCGGCTACGTCGGTGATGATGGAGTTCCCCGTTTGAACATCCTTGATGTCCAGCGCACCATCCGCACCATCCCCAAACCCGTAGTTGCCATGGTAGCCGGCTATGCCGTCGGAGGCGGACACGTCCTGCATGTCGTCTGTGACTTGACGATTGCCGCGGACAACGCCCAATTCGGTCAGACCGGCCCCCGTGTCGGTTCATTTGACGGAGGATTGGGTTCCTCATACCTCGCCCGCATTGTCGGGCAAAAAAAAGCCCGTGAAATCTGGTATCTCTGTCGCATGTACAATGCTCAGCAGGCATTGGACATGGGGCTGGTCAATACGGTTGTCCCGTTGGATCGACTGGAAGAAGAAACCCTCTCCTGGTGCCGTCAGATGCTTCAGCACAGCCCAATGTCCCTTCGTTGCCTGAAGGCCTGCATGAATGCCGACTGCGACGGGCAAATGGGCTTGCTTGACCTTGCCGGCAACGCCACACTCCTCTACTATATGAGCGAAGAAGCCCAGGAAGGCCGTGACGCCTACGTCCAGAAACGGAAACCCGACTTCAGCAAATTCCCCCGCCTGCCCTGACCGGCAGTTGTATCGATTCAGGAGCTCTCCATATGGGACTATTCCGCAACAAGAAAGACAAAAACAAGCAGCATCCGCGCCGCAACGGTGTGGAAGAAGGCTTGTACGGTAAAGACGACGACGATGAAGAAATGGAAGAAGAACGTCCTGTACGGACTCCTTTTTCCCTTCTGGGCAATCTGATCTTCATCTTCACACTGTCCATCATTCTCGGTATCGGCTGGGTCGTGTACCAAACGTGGCTCCCCCAGGACCTCTCCGACTTGCCGGGCTACCGCCAGGCAGACGTCGCCCCCAATATCCCGGAGCTCCTCCGCCAGGCTAACAAAAAAAATGCAGCCCTGACCCTGACGGAAAGCGACGTAAACCGGTACCTTGCCTCAACGTTGAAGGCATCGCAAAACGGTATCCTCTCCCCCTTGGCCCGTCCTAACGGCGTCGGCATCCGTTTCCATGACAACTACATGGAAATCATCATCGAACGCCGTATCGGCATCAGCACCTTGCAAACCGTCTCCATGTACATCACCATCGTGCAGGAAGTTGCAGGCAATTCCTCTCTGCCCGTCACTCGGCTGGAATTCTGCGACTCGGCTGAAAAAAACAACGTTGTCAGCCGTGGAGGCACCCTGGGACGCCTCGTCGTTCCACAAGGCTACATGATCTTCCTGCGCCCCGCTTTTGAAAACCTGGCACATGCCTACAAGGATATTCTGGATTCCATTGTCGATAGCGGCAAAATCATCCGCATTTCCGAAGGCCGTGTAGATTTACTCCCCCTACCCCAGCAAACATTCTGATTTTCCCGGTCTGCATTTGAACGTTACACTCTCTCCAAGACTCATTCTACCATGAACCTGCGGTTTTTTTCTTTTCTGCTTCTTCCGCTCTGTGCCGGACTGTCGTCATGCGTCAGCTACTGGTATGACCACCTGAGCCCCAAACCGGAATACGTCGGTGACAAACCGGCCACAGTCATCCCTTATGAAGGAACCCAGCAACACGTCAAACTACTGCCTGTCGATCCCTATGAACTGCCCGCTTCTTCCGAACTTTCTACTCGAAAAATTGATTACGCAGGAGACCAAATTCCCTATGGCCTGGAATCCGGGTACCGCAATTGCGTCCATTCCCCCTATCAGCCCTACCGCAGACTGGATACGACCGGTATGAAACCCGGACAAAAAGTAATCGATCCCTACGACGGCAAAGTCTTCTATCTCCCGAACGACATAAATATCTTTTAACAAATCCGAGAGGTATCCCCCGGGACAGCCCTTCTCCCTTTAAAAAGTAAAAAATGACCGGTAACGCTTCCTGCAGCGTTACCGGTCATTTTATGGCCAATTCCCGCTCAGGTATCAGCCATGGAGGAGCCTACACATAGTCGGCAACCTTTCAATTTATTCCATATTCCAAAATTCCTCTGCGTTTTTTGCACTGATTCCGCTCATATTGAGATAGCGGGTTCTCAGCAACAGTGAGGAATGATGACCCATCTCCATCTGGAGGGAGTCAAGGCTCTTGAAATGCTTGGCATGGTAAGATGCGAACGTATGCCTCAGGCAATCCTGAAGCCAGGGACGCTGCCCCTTTTCCGTTCCCCATCCGGCCAATGCACGCATCCTCTTCCATCGTTTAGGCCAAAGGACGGGACAGATCTTCTGATCGGGGTTGCCGGTCGGGAATTTGGCAAGCCAGCGCCTCAGTACAGGATAGAGAGTCACATGACGCATCCCTCCGGTCTTACTGTGATTGGGCATGATATGCACCACGCCGTCCTTCAAGTCCAGTTCCTTCCAACGGAGGCGCTCCACTTCCCGGGGGCGGATCCCGGCATAGAGCATCAATCCGAAAGCCGGCGCACATAAGCCGGATTCCTCATCAGCAAGGGCTACATTCCTCAATTGAAGAATCTCATCGATCGAAAGAGCCCGTATCTGCCGCTCATATACGACAGGCACGTCCACCCGGTCGATCGGATTGTCCGCGCACCAACCTCTTTTCTGGGACAATGTAAAAATCCCATTCATAATCACGCGGGCCTTGAACTTCTGGCGCGTTGTGGTAAACGCCTTGTCCAAATATTCCTGGCATTCCTCCGGGGTCATGGCACTGATATGTCTCCTTTTAATTTCAGGACACGAACGCATCAGCGTCTCCATCACGTAGCGGATATCCCGCACCGTTCGCGAACGCCGGTGGCTTTTAGCTTCTATTGTCGCTTGAAGAGCCTTGTCAAACGTAACTGTTTTTTCAAGTCGCCTAAGGGCATCCGCCCCCATGGCTATACCTTTTCTTGCTCGACGTAGTTTATTGCCTCGTCCACCGCATTCCCGCAGCAGATCCAAGGCAAGTAATACTGCATCCAGAAGCTTGACGCCGCTTCCGTCCAACAGGGCGGCTGCGATGTCCTTTTCACTGTATCTCATTTCTGTGTTTTGTTGCATGTATCGGTTAAGTTGGAGAGGCATGTATTCTCATATGTGACAATTCAAATTTCAATTTTCAAAGCTTCAAGACAAGAATGGTTATTATAAATTCTGACATCGAGTCTTTCTGTGAGACTGCAAAATCCAAAATCATTCACTAATTTGCAAATATAATCTTGAATTGGAATAATTATATAAATATATTTCCCGTTTTATCGAATATTTTTCCTATAATAAGGAAATATTCAAATAAGCCACATGTCCGATACGAACTTCTCCCCGGAAACAACCTCCGGGAAAATACCCTGACTCCGTTCTTGCCAGAATGCCCCAATCGTGGAATAACTCATCCAGACCCCATCCACTCAACCTTATTTGTACAATGAAAGTCATCGTGATCTACGGAAGCGCCAACGACAAACCCTTCATGGAACCCGCACGCGTCTACTTCGACGAGCAACATGTCTCTTACGAGGAAACGGTTCTTTCCGCGCACAGAGATCTTCCCGAACTCATGCAGTACCTTCAAGATCTTGAAAACAGCGGAGAAAAAGCTGTTATTCTAGCCGTAGCCGGCCTTTCCGCAGCCCTTCCGGGAGTCGTCGTCATGAGTTGTTCCCTACCCGTTATCGGCGTACCGGTTCCCGGCGGCCCCCTGAACGGCATCGACGCTCTGCTGGCTATTTCACAAGTGCCCGGCGGAGTTCCCTGCACGACGGTCGGACTTCACAAGAAGGCTCCCGTCAACGCTGCCATGGCTGCACACCGCATCCTCAAACTGGCCGCCAAATAAAGGCCTTTCAATCTCCCCACCCCGGCATTGGCCGGGATCATCCATCCACTCCAGCCATGAAACACATCACTGAACCGATTCTGGACGAGGAAGGCATACGGCTGGCTCTCACCCGAATAGCCATGGGCATTGCCGCCCGCAACAACGGGGAGCCGTTGGGCATCGTCGGCCTTCTCAGCCGGGGAGACGTCCTGGCCATGCGCCTGGCGACCATGATCCGTGAACTCGGCGTCGACACCATGTGCGGCGCCATTGACATTTCACTCTACCGGGACGACATCTACAAGCTCGAAGCAAAACCTGCTTTGCGTTCGTCCAACCTGTCCTTTTCGACTGACGACATGCGCATCGTCCTGGTCGATGATGTCTTGAACACGGGCCGGACCATTCGTGCAGCTCTCAACGCCATCTTCGACTATGGCCGTCCGGCCCGCATCGAACTGGCCTGCCTGATTGATCGAAGCGGACGGGAAGTCCCCATCCAGCCTGACTACGTCGGTCACCAAATGGACAACACGGACGATAAAGTCATCGTCAAACTCCAGGAAATCGACGACATCGACGTTGTCTTTCTTCAATCCAGGGCCTAATCATAGGCCCTTTTTCATATCCGCATCCCAAGGTTTTCCCAGAAATACATTCTTCCTCTACCGACAATGAATCCACGCAAGGATCTACTAAACATATCCTCCCTGAGCGACGAAGAAATTGCGACTCTCCTTGAATCGGCCATGCCGATGAAAGAACTGTTCACCAAAAGCGTCAAAAAAGTACCCGCCCTCAAAGGGAAATCCGTGCTCACCCTGTTCTACGAACCGAGCACTCGCACGCACTCCTCATTTGAAGTCGCCGCGGAACGCCTCTCGGCCGATGTCACAAGCTTCACAGTATCCACCTCATCCGTCGTCAAGGGAGAATCCGTCCACGACACGATCGCAACCCTCCAGTCCATGAAAATGGACTATATCATCGTGCGCCACTACAACAGCGGCCTCCCCGCCGTGATCGCCCGTGCTACCAACGCCAGTGTCATCAATGCCGGGGACGGCGCCCACGCCCATCCCACCCAGGCTCTGCTGGACGCCTTCACCATCCGCGAGGCCTCCGGCAGCATCGCCGGAAGGAAAATCGTCATCATCGGAGACATCCTCCACTCCCGCGTAGCACGTTCCACCTCCCTCATCTTGAAAAGGCTGGGCGCCCAGGTCGCCTATCTGGGGCCGGGTTCGCTCGTACCTCCGACAGCCCATTCCGGCATACCGATCTTCAAAACATTCGACGAGGCCTTTGCCTGGAAACCTGATTTCATCTACCTCCTCCGCGTCCAGAAGGAACGCCAGGACGCTCCCTTCTTCCCCAGCTCGCGCGAGTACAACAAAATCTACGGCGTCACGGAAGAACGCCTGGAACGCATCGCCGGCGAAGGCATGTACATCATGCACCCCGGTCCCGTCAACCGCGGCGTGGAAATCTGCGATGCCGCGATGGAGTACGAACGCTGCCTCATCAACACGCAGGTAGAAAACGGCATCGCCTGCCGCATGTCCGTCCTCTACCACCTTTGCCCCCAAACCCAACACTGAGCCCTTTCTTTCCATGAGCACCTATTTCATTCGCAATGCTTGCGTCGCAACGACAGGAGACAAAATCGACATGACGGTTGCCGGAGGCATGATCGAAAGCATCTCTCCCGCCGGTTCCCAGACCGCCCCTTCAGGAGCCTCGCTCGTTGATGCCGGCGGGTCCCTCGTTCTTCCCGGCCTCTTTGACTTGCACGCCCATCTCGGACAGCCCGGCTACGAAAACCGCGAACGTATCGCCACCGCTACCGCCGCAGCCCTGCACGGCGGAGTCACCGGTCTCCAGGCCATGCCGGATACTTCCCCCGTCATGGACAATTCCGCACAAATCCAATCCTTGCTGGAATTGTGCCAGGAACAATCCCCCGTAACAGTCATCCCGACCGGATGCATCACCAAAGGAGCTGAAGGAGAAGAACAGGTCTCTTACGATTCCCTGAGAGCCAAAGGCGTCCAGTTCATCACCGATGCGGACCATGTTCCGTCCAACATACTCCTTCTCTACCGAGCCATGCAGTATGCAGCCCCCCTGGGCATCACCTTCGCCCTACGCGGAGACGTACCGGCTCTGACCGCCAAAGGAGTCATGCACCCCTCTCCCACTTCATACCGCCTCGGCCTGGCCGGTTCTCCCGTCTGTGCAGAAGAAATCGGCATCGACACGATCATCCGCCTGGCCGCCGCTACGGAGGCCTCCCTCCATGTCCAGACCGTCTCGACCGCCGGAGGAGCCGAAGCCATCCGCCAATGGAAAAAAGAACGTCCGAACCTGAGCGCGGAAGTCGCTCTCCATCATCTTCTTTTTACCCATGAAAACGTTGGAGACTACGACACGACCTACAAAACTCTTCCTCCCCTCCGCGACCAAAAGGACAAAGACGCCCTGATCGCCGCTCTTCAGGACGGCACCATCGACTGCATCGTCTCCGACCATACCCCGGCTACCCCGTTCGAGAAAAAGCAGGACTTCTGCGTCGCTCCCCACGGAATGGCCCTTCTGGATACCTTCCTGCCCGCATTATATGCCCATCTGGTCAAACCCGGTTTCCTCACCTGGCATCAGATCGTCACACTCTGTTGTGACAACCCCCGGAAGCTCATGCACCTCCCCAACGCCACTCTGGAAGCAGGCGTCAGCGCGGGTTTCGTTCTCTTCAATCCCGACGAAAACACCGTCGTTACGGAAGACTTTCTCAAGAGTCGTTCCCGCAACACCCCCTTCCTCGGGCAAACCATTCCCGGTAAAGTCCAGGCTGTCTTCGTCAACGGCAAAGCGCACCTGTTCTAAAACCGGATCACATTTCCCGTCTGAGGGTGTTTCCGGAACACAACCGTCCCCCCTCCATTTCCTCCTCGCCGCAGACCATGCGCCCGATTGCGACCATCCGTACATGTTACCCGGGAAAATTCGGAATTCCCCGGCAAAGCGGATTGATCCCCGATGATCCGGGAACCATCCGCTTCGAGCCGGAATTCCGCAATCCCGATGCCATTCGCGGCCTGCAAGGCTTCTCCCATCTGTGGCTCATCTGGCTGTTCAGTGAAAACATACGCGACACTTGGAGCCCCACCGTCCGTCCGCCGCGTCTTGGAGGCAACACGCGCATGGGTGTCTTTGCAACGCGCTCCCCGTTTCGCCCCAATCCCATAGGCTTGTCTGCCGTCAAACTGGACCGGCTGGAGGTACACCCCGAACTCGGTCCCTTGCTCCATGTCCTCGGAGCAGACCTGATGGACGGAACCCCCATTCTGGACATCAAACCCTACCTTCCGTTTGCCGACTGTATCCCGGATGCATCAGACGGCTTCGCTGGCCAGGTCTTCGACCACAACCTTGATGTCTTGATACCTCCCGAATGGGAAGCTGTTCTTCCTCCAAGTTATCTTTCCCCTCTACGCCAAACACTCTCCCAGGATCCCCGCCCCTCCTACCAGGACGACCCCGACCGTATCTACGGCCTCACCTACGGCGGGTTTGACATCAAATTCCGAGTCAAAATCAACGTTCTGACCGTTTGCAGCATCCAACCCGTATAAAAAAATGGTTTCCTCCCTATCCAATCGCCCCTCAAGGCTGCATATCGCTTTTGACGACAACTTCAACTTTCGGGGCGAAATCGGAGCTTCAGTATCCGTTTGGAAGGATGGCCGGGAAATATTATCCCTCCACCGAGGTTACACGACGCACGCCCGTACAACGCCCTGGTCAAACCGGACACTCGTCCCCGTTTACTCCGCTACCAAAGGACCCGCCGCCGCTTGTATCCTGCTGGCCTTGCACTCCCAGGGTGCCGATCCTTCGCTCGTCATCGGAGACATCTGGCCGTCTTTCCCCATGCCCGGAGCCACAGTCCGCCAGCTCATGTCTCACCAGTGCGGCCTGGCAGCCTTCGACAGACCCGTAGACCTGTTCGACCATGAAGCCTGCGTGGCTGCTATCGAAAGAACCGACCCCGCCTGGTACCCTCCCGATCACGGCTATCACCCGCATACCTACGGTCCCATCATGGACGAACTCATGATCCGTCTCACGGGAGAACGCATCGGTACCTGGTGGGAGCGCAATATCCGTACCATTTTCGGGCTGGACCTTTTCATCGGGCTACCGGAAGAGCATTTTGACCGGGTTGCGACACTCTACCCCGGCAAAGCAGACAAGGAAAGCCTCTCTACCCCCTTCTACAAGGAATACCTCCAGCCCGGCACGCCCATCTTCCGCGCCTTTCATTCCCTCGTCGGCATCAACACCGTCCGCCAGATGAATACCCCAGCCGGCTGGACATGCGCCTCCCCCGCATTCGGTGCCGTTGCATCCGCACAAGGACTGGCCTCCTTCTATCAGATTTGCCTCGGCAGCCTGAATCCGCCTGGTACATCTTCTCCCTTCATTCCGGATGAAGTCCGTTCCTGGATGACGACGATCGTTACAGACGGAGAAGACAAAACCATGCTCACACCCACAGCCTATTCCTGCGGTTTCATGCTGGATCCCCGTGATCCAGCTACCGGCATACCCCTCCGCCACCTTTTCGGCTACGAGGGTTTCGGTCATGCAGGGGCTGGAGGCTCCCACGCCTTTGCAGATCCCATCAATGGACTCTCCTTCGCCTACACCATGAACCACATGGATCTCAATGTCCTGCCCGGCACCAAAACCCAAGCCCTAGTCAACGCCCTCACCAGGGTCAACCACTCCCCCCCCTCCCTTCTCCGATGAAAGTCACCAAAACCAGGGCCACAGCAGGACTCATCATCAGCGCCAGTCTGTTGGTGTCCCTTGTCTTCCTCTTTATGAGGATCATCGACAACAGCAAGATTACTTGGGAATCCGGGCTTTCGCTAGGTTGTGCCATACTCTGGTCGGGACATGGAGTTTATCGTTCGATCATTCGCCTCAAAGAGGTAGGTTCCTGTCCCAAAAACTGGTCGGATGTTCCTCAAATGGCTCTTTACAACAATCCCGATCACATCGGATATTTCCTATGGAACCTCGTCTTTTCTCCTTGGGGAATGCCCATTAGTTCTTCTTTGAACCTTCTCCTCCTCGTCTGGATCGGCGTCTATGCATACCTTACCTCCCACCTCATTTTATTCATCATAGCCGTGTGTTGTCTGGCCGGTTTGAGAATATGGCTTTTCAAAAACTATAAACGACTGTATTTGAACATGAAAGAGGGAAACATGATTTCCCTCGTCGACCACCGGGGAGTACGTTGGATTATCCCGGGTAAAGACGATAACAACTGGCTGACCACAGGCAACTACTGCACCGTAGAAAGTGCAGACTGGAAAGACATCACCGATGTCCTTTTCTTCCCGCATTACTTTCAACTGAAATGCCGGAACATTGACTTTTTCGCCTTCACAGACAACATGGACGAAGCTCGCATGCTCGTTGCCCGCTATTACAGGAACGGCAGTCCTGCCCTCTCCGTTCCGAACTCTTCATGTGGATAGAGAAACTGCCGTCCCAAAATAAGGACGATTTCTTTCCGGGAGAATCTATCCCTTACCTTTACCTCTTTACTTCCAGACAAATAGGACTAAAAGTAGTTCTATCATGCAAGAAATCGGAAATTCTTCCCGGATTTTACTGCCCATCCCCATTTCGCCGTCTTTACTCAAATGGGCTGGTTTACTCATGCTCCTTCTGGGACTGTCTCTTACCCCTTATTGGAACTGGCCCTCCCTGCCAACCCTTTATGGAGACAGAATCTCTCTTCGCGGTCCGTCAGGTATCTTTGACAACCTGATGTATATTCTGCATATTTTATTCTACATCAGCATCTACAGATTGATGGTCATCAGGAGAATGGAAGACCGATCCACAAGTCGCATATCCAACCCATGGATCATCACCGGAATAGTCATCGGTCTCAACATTCTGGCGACCTCACTTCCTTTCTCCTGCTACCAGTTACGCTCCCCCATACGTCTTGCCGCCCTCCTTGTGCCGGCCATTACGATGACATACGGCAAATGGAAAAGATATAAACAGGTCAAAACATGTGGATCCCTGTTGATTCTCCTGGCGCTCATGCAAACTGCCAATATGTTTGAGAATGACAAATGGTACAACTTCAAGGGCTTTCTGAGCTTCTACCAGGAGAACTCTCATTGGATCTCATCCGTGAGTACCTTCATCGTGCAAGGAGGAGTCGTCTATCTTACCAACAAACTCCTTATCATCTATCGACAGGACAAAGGAGAACCAGCCTTCCGGGAATGGCCTCCGTTCATCATTCCCAAATGGCTTATCCTGACATTGTTATGTTTTGTGGCAGCCGGTATAATTATAGGAGTAATTCTATTAAAATCATCGATTCCCTTCTTTTCTACTTATGATAATTTCGCATTTCTGACTGTCGTCAACTGGAATTGGTTTCTACAATTACTGTTCTTTCTCTCCTTGAGTTTTACCTTGGCAATTCGCCTGAAATTATCCGACGGAACTGAAATCTTCCCCAGTCTGTCTCCCATGACCTGTTTAGTCGTATTACTTGCAGCCAATTCCCTGACAGCAGGTTTTCCTTTCTTTCCCGGCATGCTGACCCAATCCTTCTGGACACCTGATTATTATATCATCAACGTCATAGTCCTCATCGTTTCATTCCTGCCTTCCTTGCTCATCCTCGTTGTTTATTCAACAGGCAAATGGGCCGACATCCCCATGATACGTAACACCAGAAACTTTTTCATCGTCTGCGTCATCATGCAAATATTTATGATTTGTAGTACGGAAATGATGCTTCCAACTTATCTATGGTACATTTCTCTGGTCATTTTCACACTTTGCGTCATCCTCATTCTTTTCTCCAACAACAAAGCCATCCGGACGCTCAAGGGATCATATAATAGACAACCGTAATACAAAAAGGGTAATTATCTCACTCATTGCCGAATAGTTTGAAGAAACTATTTGAGCATTACGGACAGTTCAAACTCCAAGAATGTTACCGCTTCAACACTCTTGATCATCATCTAATCCGAATGTTAATTTTTTTAATTATTGATGTTTTATTGACTTACTCATCTCCATGCATACGATATGAAAAACTGATGAAAATACGATCCTATCTCTATAATTCCTGTTGGATGCTTCGTCCAAAATTATGGTTTGCCGCAGCCATGGTGTCCATTTCACTCATACCGGGAAAGGCAGAACCATTACCCGGTCAATTGCCTCCTTCCGCCAATCAGGAAATAGGACAGCCATTGCCGAAAGCCCCCAAAGCAATCATTTACTTCTACACGGATGATCTGGGATATGGAGATACGGGATGTTATGGGGCGACGAAGATACCGACTCCGAATATTGACAAGCTGGCCGATCAGGGATTGCGGTTTACCAACGCACACAGTACGACATCGGTCTGCACCCCGTCCCGTTATGCCGTCATGACCGGAGAATATCCGTGGAGAAAGAAAGGAGTCCATATCCTGCCGGGGGACGCAGCCATGGTTGTTCCCACAGCCGATCAAAGAATGACTCTTCCTTCCATGCTCAAACAGGCCGGATACAAAACATGCGCCATCGGCAAATGGCATCTGGGTTTGGGCAAGGGTAACATCGACTGGAACAAACCCATAACACCCGGCCTCAAAGAAGTCGGATTTGACGAAAGTTTTATTATGGCTGCCACCGCCGACCGGGTGCCCTGCGTCTATCTCAGGGACGGCAAAGTCGTCAATCTCGATCCCAACGATCCGATTGAAGTCAGCTATAAGAAGAATTTCCCGGGAGAACCTACCGGCAAGGATCATCCGGAACTCTTGCGTTTCCATCCCAGCATGGGGCATAACGGAACCATCGTTGATGGCATCAGCCGAATCGGATTTATGAAAGGCGGGAAAGCCGCATTATGGAAAGACGGCGATCTGGCCGATACATTGACCGACGAGGCGGTCAAATTCATTCGGGCCAACAGTGAAAAACCTTTCTTCATGTACTTTGCCACCAATGATATTCATGTTCCCCGGGATCCCCATAAGAGGTTTCTGGGTAAAAGCCAATGCGGTATCAGAGGAGATGCAACCGTTCAGATGGACGATTGCCTGAGACGGATCATGGAAGTACTGGAACAACAGGGAATCAAAGACGATACGCTCATTATTTTTTCGAGTGACAATGGCCCTGTAGTCGACGACGGATATGCCGATGGAGCCGAACGGGATTTAAACAACCACCGGCCTGCCGGAAACCTACGGGGAGGCAAATGCTCAGTCTTCGAAGGAGGTACCCGGATCCCTTTCATCGTTTGGTGGCCCGGCAAAGTAGATCCAGGAACAAGTGATGCCCTGGTCTGCCAAATGGATTTGGGAGCATCTCTTGCCTCTCTGACTAAACAAAACATACCTGCCGGAGCTTTTCCCGACAGTCAGAATCTTCTGCCAGCCTTGCTAGGACACAGCAAGAAAGGACGTCAGGAACTTGTCGAACACGGGTTCGGAGATAAAAATCTGGCTTTCCTCAAAGGAGATTGGAAGTACATCCCCCCGGAAAGCCTCTCATCGGAAGAAAGAAAAAATGCTCCCGATGGACTTTTATTCAACCTCAAGGATGACTTGGGGGAAAGTCGCAATATTATTTCCCGGCATCCCGATGTTGCCAAAATGATGGACCGGGAATTACAACAACAACAACACGCTAAATAGTAATAAATTATACTGTTTCATAGTAAAAAAATGAGGATTTCAAAGAATATTTTTAATGTTTTCTGTGTGATTGGCTGCATATTGTTTTCCGCCTCTTCCGGAGCGGAATCCCTTCGGCTTGACTTGGGCCGTTATGCAGGCCGCACGGAGAAAGAAGGATGGCATCAGCTTGCCTTGGAGAATCAAAACAAATCCGCACAGGAAAAGATTCCTTTGTTTTTAGACAGTCCCGTCACAGGAGCTCCCCGGAAGAATGTCGTGTTTATTACTTCTTCTCTGAGTGTTGATTCTGTTGCTGCCCCCCTTTCCCTGACCGTAACAGGAAAAGGAGGTATTTATGGCACACCCGGACTGGATCAAAAAAAGTATGAACCACTGAAGGAAGACGTTCCTGAGATGGCCTTGGGGGGAACCGCTGTAGGAAAATGGCCGGCCTCCGCTGCGATGGATGGGGTTTTCCTGAAAGACGGCTCCCAGACCTGGACCTTTTCCAACCTGAAACCGGGAACCTACAGACTGGAAATTTTTGCAGGGCGCTCCGTTGAAAAAGCCGCCCACATGACCATTGCCGTGAATGGAACTCCGGGACTCTCCGTGGGCGGAAATTGTGCCGTAGGAACGCAAGAAAATGAACGTGGCCTTTATTTCAACAAAGTAGTTACGGTATCCTCTGATTCCCGCACCTTGGCTTTCACGGTAAAAGCAGAAGGTGGTTTCGGCTCCTTAAACGGCATAGTACTGACCCCGGAGACGGGGATGGAGAAAGGTACAAGCCCTTCACTAGACATCCGGGGAACGGAAAAGGCGCCAGCCCTTCTGGAAGTTTCCTCCGCCGGAAAAATCCATCCTGCCCAGGAAGGCGAGGAATATTCCTTGCGAATCAATCTTCCTCCATATGAAAGCGTCACATGGTTTGCAGCAGAGACCGGTCGTTGGCCGTCAGGATGCAACAGGGTATTGCCCTGGTGTGCGGCTTCATTGGAAGAGGCATTGAATTTGCGGAATCCGGCAGCTGGCGGCAGTCCGGATTCCCACGGCATGCTGGCCCTGTTCCGTTTGAAAAACGGCAACTATCTTGTCATGTTGCCATTGTGTGGCAACGGGTCAGTCTCCTGGCTTGAGGTGGAAGGAAACGCTCTACAGGTTAAAAGCGGAACTCTGGGCTCCGAATCCATCACGAATGAAAAGGAGCCCATGCTTTGCTTCGGTGTTTCCGGTAACCTGTACGAAGCTATGCGTGCGACATGGAAAAAAGCCGTCTCACATCCGCAGTTGAAAGGACATTCTAATTGGAGATGGACCAAGGACTCCCATTATCCCGAGCCTTTCCGTTACCTGGGATGGTGCAGCTGGGAACAATACCGCCATGGCATCAATTCGAATCTACTGCTACGCACTGCCCAGTCCATCAATGAATCCCCTCTGCCCGTACGTTGGATGCTGGTGGACGCGGGATTTCAGAATACCAGCAATCAGTTTCAACTACGGTCATTCCTTCCGGACAAGAAAAAATTTCCTCAGGGATGGGAGCCTCTCCTGAAACAGCGTAATTCTTCCCGTCCCGATAAAATTCGGTGGATGGGACTCTGGCACTGTTTTTATGGGGACACGGGCGGCATTGACGTAAACAACGATCTGGGACTGAACTCCAGATTCATCAGGAAAAACAATACGTATTTTCCAGGAAAAAGCATGAAAGACACGCGGGATTTCTACCGGGATTTCATGAATTCCGTCCGCAACCGGAAGGGAGAAGGCTTTGATTTCATCAAAGTGGACTACCAAACGGAATATCTCAAGAAAGTGGCGGGTACCGGAAATCCCTCCAGGCAGTCCGTCTGGTGTTCCCGGTCACTCAATCGGGCGGTTGATGCTTCCGGTCTGCTGGGCATGATCAATTGCATGGCACAGGGAACACTCCACATATTCAACACCGGAACCAGCCCGGTCACCCGATGCAGCATAGACTACTCCCTGAATAACCTGAATGCCTCGCGCAGTCATCTTTTTCAGTCTTATACCAATACGCTCCTGCTAGGACAAACGGTATGGCCGGACCACGACATGTTCCATTCCTCCGATCCCGTCTGCGGGGATGTAATGGCCCTATCCAAAGCTCTTTCCGGGGCTCCCGTCTATTTGTCTGACAAACCCGAGGACTTCCAACCGGACAGGATTTGGCCCCTGATCAACAAGAAGGGAAAAATCCTGCGCCCTCTGGCACCGGCCACGGCTCTCCCGGAATCCTGCTTCATCCATCCGCTGGAAAGCGACAGCCTGTATGGAGTCATTGCTCCGCTCAACAATAAATGTGCGGCCGTAGTATATTATAATCTGAACACGGAACCTTCCACTCGTTCCGGAAAGTTGTTGCCTTCCGTGTATAAATGGGCTCCTTCTATGATACAGGGTAAAAAAGCAACTTCTTCATGGGACATTCCTGAGGAAGGTCTTGTCGCCTATGATTGGAGAAACCGGAAGGGAGTCAAACTGCCGGACAAAGGGATCTCCCTGAGCTTGCCGAACCTCCGGGGCGGCGTCATGCAGGACATTTTTTACCTTCTTGCCCCCATTGAAAAAGGATGGGCAGTTCTGGGAAATCCGGACAAGTATCTTTCTCCCTCCTGCATTGAAGAGGGAATCGTCCGAACAGACGAGAAAATAATCTTTACGTTGAAGGATTCGGCCTGTGTCCTGATATACCGGGAAGGCGGTAGCCCCGTTGTGAAAGGAGCCTCTGTCCGTAAACTGCCTGGGAGTTCGGATTTTTATCTGGTTGAATTTCCCGAGGAACTGCCTGTCCGCCGGGTAACCATCCTGAACGAAAGGCAATGAAATACGATTGAAACAGCATTACCAACATCCCGGTGATCCCTAAAAAAGAGTCAACTATAATTCAGAAATAGACAAATGGGGGCTACTCGCCCCCAA
>OHAT01000551.1_pt1 | contig 37947 bp, 37 predicted proteins | sample 1577141 | NCBI WGS metagenome assembly OHAT01 (sample SAMEA3541578, study PRJEB24748) | human gut metagenome | biome: human gut; feature: human-associated habitat; material: faeces | place: China | collected 2012 | reverse complement strand
AAGAACCCGTCACCGTCTATAACTTCGAGGTTGCGGATTTCCATACCTACTTCGTTGGCGAGTGCGGTGTGCTGGTACATAATGCCTGCACAAAACTTGAGGATGGTACAGTTGTTGTAACGGTATCGGAGGATAAATACCCGGAATCTGCACAACATGCACAAGAGGCTATTGAAAACGGCCAACCTGAAGTACTAACAATCGACCGAAATGGCGCATCAGATCGTAGAAAAGAGGCTCTGAATGGACAAACACGCGTGCCCGGGATGGACTTAGACGAGTATCCACCGGCGATGTTCGCAGAAGGCGGGTCAGGAGCCAGTGTCAAGCCAATTAGTCCCTCTGACAACCGAGGATCGGGCGCATCAATTGGCCGTCAGCTCAGAGACTACGAGGATGGCACAAAGGTAATAATCAAGTATGTATCAGGGGGACAATAAGCTGTGAAGTTTTTGGAAGATATTGCTGTCCGCTATCCGCAGTCTGAGATAGAGCGGAACTGCAAAAAACTGGGTGCATATTTCTCGTTTGACAGTGGAAAGCATCTGGAATTGTTATGCAAGATGGCATATCAACTGTATGTTCTTGGTGATGTGGAACTGGCAAAACGGGTTTCCCGCTTCACGCACGATACTCCGTTCCCGGGAAAAGGATGCTTTAGAGTATGGACATTTATTTTGCAAGTTTGGGGCTTGGAAGTATACATACTCAAGCAGGAAGGCAATGAAGCACTTGCTCAGAGCCGCATTCAGAAAATTGATGACATATATAGTTATCCTCTTCCGGAGGCCTATGATAGCTTTGAGCAGCAAAAAATGTTTGAAGAAAAAAGGAGAATGAACTTTCATTATCCAGATATTCTATACCAGAAAGAGATTGCCAATGCAACAAGTATCACGCGGGCAAATAGCTGGCGATTAGTCGCACTGTACAAAATGATTGGATATACCTTCACAGGATTATATCCGAATCTGACGCTTCACCAAGAAGAAATCCAGTGCGCAATCGATGACTATATCTCAGTGCTAAAGCCGTTCCTCCAGAGAAAAATGGGTTGCCAAAGTAAGTAAATAAGGAACAGAGGGGTATCGCCATCCCTCTGTTTCCCAAAGTCCTAATTACAAAGGATACGGTTATTTATGCCTCACAGATGCTAAACGTTGTAATGGAAATGTTGGCCCGCCGTCTGGCGGCGGGCCGCTCCCCCGGCATAATGGAACAACCCAAAGGATGGCAAGGGCGGCGTGATCAGCATCATCTCCGGGGGCGTAGGCCAGTGGGCGGCAAGCGCTGCCGCGCCTCTGAACTTCTGCGGCAAGGGCATTGTGGACGCTGCCGGCGATATGCTGGAGCACTGGGTGGTTGGCACCGTGGCAGACGGCTCCACCGCCATGCTCACCACCTTCGCCTCGGAGCTGATCGACGGCAAATCCCTGGAGGAAGCGTTTAACACCACCGTAAACAGCGCGGATCAGATCTGGGAGAATGCCGCACTGACCTCCGCCTTTGGAACCATCGCCGACGCCATGGTCGCGCCCAAGTGCTTTGTGGCGGGAACTATGGTTGTCACCGCTGCTGGCCTGGTAGCGATTGAGAATATCCAGCCTGGAGACATGGTTCTGGCAGCCAACGAGGAAACCGGCGAGTACGCCTACAAAGAGGTTGTCCGCACCTTCGTCAACACCACGGAGGAAATCACCCACGTGACCATCTCCAACGGCGAGGGCGTGCAGGAGGTCATTGATTCTACCCCACAGCATCCCTTCTATGTGGAAGGCAAGGGTTGGGTGGAAGCCAGCGCCCTGCACGCCGGCATGACCATTTGGTTTGCCAATGGCACCAAGGGCACCGTGGAGGATATCTCCAACGAGGGCCTGGAAGAACCCGTCACCGTCTATAACTTCGAGGTCGCAGATTTCCATACCTACTTCGTTGGCGAGAGTGGCGTGCTGGTGCACAATACATGTCCTGAAACGAGCACCCCACTCAAGGACATGTCGGATGAACAACTTGCTGATAAGGGACTCAAGCGTTATCCGGATGGCAGTATCCGTGATTCAGCAGGACATTTTGCAGGCAATTCCGGTACATTACCTGGGAGCCCTGCTGTTGATACCGTTGAAGCGAGTCTCACAAGCGAAGGTTATGAAATAATGGGTAGAGAGATTAGTGTCAGAGACGCTGACGGGAATCTGCGTAGGTACGATATAGCTGCCCAACAGGATGGCATCACATACGGTGTGGAAGTAAAAAGTGGCTCAGCACAGCCTACAAAGAGTCAGCGCGAATTTGATGCAGCCCTAAACTCAACAGGTGGTCTTCCGACGGTTGGTAAGAATGCGCAAAATGCTGGCGTAAGTGTTATAGATAAAGCTATAACTATTTTTGTGGGATCAGATGGCAGTATTAATAAAAAACGATAGGGATGATATAATATGCAGCTAGTTGATGCCGCAGAATTGTACTGTGCAACGTTAATGCAATTTCTCACTGCAAATGGTTTTAAAAGGCAAAATAAAACCCAAACAGTTCGGAAAAACGGGGCATGTTTGCAGGGGATATGCGCATGGTTTGTTAAAAGCCGTGGGTATCCTTCTGGGCAAATTCGCTTCAATGTATTTTACACGTTTTCTGACATCAATAAAATTGCCGCTTTCATTCAAGGAATTCCTTACCGGAAAAACTTTGCAACAGGTGTATTCCGCTCGGCTAACGGAGCGCCAGGAGATGTGGACTATAGCCACACGATATCAGAAAGCACAGATGGGTGCGAGTTAAAGCACATGGCAAGGATTGACCATGATACTATTACAAGATATTTCTTGCCGCTTCTCGATTTGTGTGAAACACCTCAAAAGCTATTCTTTGGACTCAGCGACAATGCTAGTCTTCAGAGAAGCCTAGCCGGATTAGGTCTCGTTGAGTGGTCCCAAATTGCAATCTTACTCTACCTTGGGGAAACAGAAAAGGCCCTGGCAATGTATGATCAGTGGACACCAATAGCCTTCTATGGCAAACGGCCACTGACTTCAGAGCAGGTAGCTTTATGTCGGGATCGGATTGCATCGTGGAAACCAGGGACTGTTCCCAACGGTATATAGGGTAACGTCCAGCAGTAAAAGTGCAGCCGCAATTGCAAGTAGCTGCTCTACTTAACTAGTGGCCCGCCGTCTGACGGCGGGCCATTTTCCAACACTATGAGTCGAAATTTTTAACACTTCCAGACAAGTAAAACCAATGAGTACGCCTATTAGAAAGAGACGGGGTGAAAGCTGTGAATGAATTAGCAACGATTCAGGCGGCTACAGAAGTTTGTACTACCGTAAAGTCCCTGGTTCAAGTTTATCGAGAAACCAGGACTGTGAATAAGGAAAAATTAAAAATTGTGAAAGATCAGATTCAGGCTTTCAGGACACAACAGAGGATTGAAGCAACCGGTTATTTATGGAGTAATGTCATGCGCCAGATCGCCATGATGGACCACCTGATATCAGACATGGAATTGTCGCAAGCGGGCAGTGGTTGGGCAGCACGTGTCCTTGACTGAATGTCAAATGATTTAATGAATATCATGGAGGAGTATCAAAATGGCCATTGACAACAGGAGTCAGGATGATGTGAATGGACGTAAATAAATATGGATGCTGCTCTTGTATGCTTCCTGGTTCTAACTGCTATGCTGTTGTTATCAGCACTATTACACGCTTTCCGGCAGAGCTTCAAGATCGCCCTTCTGAAGGTGACTGCTGTAGGCTGGGGCTATCGTTTTCGAATTACAGTATGGTGCAAAATCATGAAAAAACATAGAACAATTATTCATTTTACCGCCGACTTGTTCCTGTTTTGGCTAATATTTGAATGGAATGGCGGTTTTATCATCAACTATGTTAAGCCGTTTGTGATGAATGCAGCCCAAACCGGATGGCACTGGCTCCAGATAGCGTGGAACTATTTTGTCTATCTCTCTCCCTTTGGACGCAATATGGCCGCTGTTCCAAATTTCAAGTATGCCTTGATTGTTTGCACAATCTGTACGTTTATCGCCTGCTTGGTTTTTACACTGATGGCATGCTGTACGGAGGACAAGCACAAAGTGACAAAAGCGCTCACGGTAATAGTGCTAACAATCCTGCTGTGGTATGCTGGTTTCGCTGTTTGCTATTTAATTGTCAAAATTCCAGTGTGGTACAAGGTCTTGGCGGCATTGGCGGCAATATTAGCAAATCTCTTCATCGGTTTTTTATTACTGGTGGTTCTTATGAAGATCGGTGAAATGCTGGACGCATAGCAGCATCCATTTAAGGACCAAGCAAAGCTAAGGTAAGCGTGAACGACTTACCCATTTGGACGGAGACCGGCAAGTCCAATCCATTTCTAATGGAGACCGGTTTGCAGGACGCCAAAGCCCAAAATCTCATAATATCCCAGTGAGTAGTGATTTTGCCGGCAAACGTCGCCGGAATTGCCCTCTATGGTGTAAATCACGTTGCCCTCCACCTTTTCCACAATGCCCACGTGATCCGGCTTCCCGTCCAGGCCGTCTGTCTCCCAATCGAAAAAGATGATATCGCCGGGATTGGGCGTATATTGGTTATCCCGCCACAGACCGCGGGCTTTGAACCACTCCTCTCCCGTGCCAACTCCGGCAAATTTGGGAAGGACACCGGATTCGATGTGCCCGCACTGATTCGCACACCAGCTCACAAAACAGGCGCACCATTCCACACGGCTGCCAAAACCATACCAGCTCCAGTAGGGTTCGCCGCCTACATTCCCAACCTGCGATAGGGCTACTGTGACAATCTCACCGTCACCTGCGTCAATACCATAAAGCACCTGATTCCACATACTGCGGTTTTCATCCGCCAAAAGCGCCGCAAGCTGTTCCCTTTGCTCTTCGTTAAAGTGAAAGTGATCAGCCATTTCTTCGGCAGTCTTGTGGCTCACTGTAATGTACAGAGTCGTCCTGGTAACGGTAGTTGTGGTTTCCGCAATGTTTCCGGTTCCATCGCCGGCTTCCTCGATCACGGTATCCGTCTGGGTTTCCGCGCGGGAGGATATTTCATTCATCTGCCAAAAAACATCCTTTAGTATGGCTTTCTTGGAATCATCCATCGTAGCCACTTCCCGCGCATTGTCCGGATCAGTGGTCGTCTTGACGGAATAAACCGCCAGCACCTCCGGCCAGACGGCGCGGGAGCCGGACATCTCCAATACATCGTAGGAGATATTGGCCTGAATCGCATCCAGCCGTGCTTCGTAATCCTCGTTGATCTCCCGCACCACCGTCTGCATACTCTGGCCGGCGCCGCTGTCCTCACCGGAAAAGAAGATGCCGAAGCAGGAGCCGGCAATCAGGCCAATCAGACATATAATTATAATGACCGCCACCGCGATCCAGCCTCCCGCAAGGATGGCCGTTATCAGCGCTTTCGTTGCGGCAATGATTGCCTTGACCGCTGAAGCAGTCGCTTTAGCAGCCGCTTTTACACCAGCCGCCGCGGCTTTGGCGCTGGCCTTGGCCGCCTGGGCTGCCCGGTATGAGGCTTTTGCCATGGCCGGGGTAGTTTTCGCGGTAGTGCGGGCGGCCCGGTCCGCAGTCTTGACCGTGCGCCGGGCAGCTTTGACCGGCTCGCTTGCTGTTTTCACCATCGCATGGCCGGCGCGTCTGGCAGTTTGCTTGATTCCTTTTCGGCCCTGGTCTGTGGTTTTGATAGCCGCAGGCTTTGCACAGCCGGTTCTGATGGGCGGTTGGCCGGGATTGGCAGAGCCAACAGGCGCGGGAGCTTGGGACGGGGAGGCAAGACCGCCAGCCTTCTGTTCTGCCTTTTTTTGCGCCGCTCTTTTCGGCTGGCCGGCCTTGCGCCGTTTCATGCGTTCTCTGGCAATGGAGATATTGTCTTTGGTGGTTTTCACAGCCTTGCGCCCCTGCCTGTCACATTGCCTGACGGCCTTGTAAGCAGCGGCTTCCATGCTGCCTGAAAAACGGTCGTCCGCGTATTCATTCGGGGAATCCTCTGCGGAATGCGCGCCATGGGCAGCCTTGTCCCTGGCGCGTACATACGCCGCCTTAACGCGTTCCCCGGCAATCGCGGCCTTGTCGATGGCCTTGATCGTACCTTTTACAATATCCCGCGTCTTAATGTCAGACATCACAGGTCACCACACGGTTGGACAGCTGAATACGGGTCGGCCTGAAGCCGGAGAAAAGAAGCGGGGCGGGGCAAGCGAACTGAATTTTCATGGTACGCATACCGACGCCTCCTGCCGCTTTTCACCGCCGAATACACCCTCGCCGGGGCGCGTGGTCATGAACCGGTACAATTCTGTATCCTTCGGGAACCGGTTGACAAACGGCGCCAACGCGGAGCCGTATTTCATCAGGCCGCAGCCGGCGTCGGCGTTGGTGACATAGCTCATCTGCTCGGCGGAGATATGCAGGAGCTTCGCCAGCTTCTCCCGGTCGCTGGCTGCCTGATTCAGCATGATGATAAATTCCGAGTTGCTGAGCATAGTGCTGGCCTGCACAGAGTCCAGCAGATACTCCACGTTCTGGGTAATCGCTGTGGGATAGGCGTTTCTCTTACGGAACTGCCGCCATGCGCTGCTAAAGAAGTTGCCGCTGTATTCATTTTCAAAGACCACATGGAACTCGTCGATAAACACATGGGTTCGTTTCCCCTTTTTCCAGTTCAGCGTTACGCGGTTTAACATGGTATCTGTGATGACCAGCAGACCCGTGGGCTTCAGCTGCTCGCCTAAATCGTGGATGTTGAATACCACCACCCGCTTATCCAGATCCACGTTACTGGTGTGACCGAAAATATCCAAAGAGCCGGTAGTGAACAGTTCCAACGACAGGGCGATCTCCTTCGCGATCTCCTCCGGCTGCACCAGCAGCTTTTCCCGCAGGGTGGAGAGGGTGGGGATGATACCGGTCTCCGAAGCTTCCTGATACACCAGCGCCGTACAGCGGTCAATGATGGATTTGTGCTGGGGACCGACGCCATTCTTGTCGATCTGCTCCACCAGGGACATGATAAACTGGCTTTTTTCAACAATGGGGTTGTTCTCGCCGTAGCCCTCCACCATATACATGGCGTTCAGCCGGTCCCGGCCCCCTGCGGCCACATGGACCACTGTGCCGATGTCGCTGCCCATTGCCTGCACCATTGGGGCAAATTCCCCTTCGGGGTCACAGATCAGAATGTCGTCCTCGGTATTGAGAATCAGGAAAGCAATCAGTTCTTTCGCCGAAAAAGATTTGCCGGAACCAGGGACGCCCAAAATAAAGGACGACTGGTTTAAGAGGTTCTCCCGGTTGCACAGGATCAGGTTATGGGAAATGGCATTTTCTCCAAAGTAGATACCGCCCTTGTCCTGGATTTCCTGCACCTTAAAGGGCATAAACACGGCAAGGCTCTCGGTGGTGAGGGTACGGAAAGCATTGATCTTTCTTGTGCCAATGGGCAGCACCGTATTCAAGCCGTCTGTCTGCTGGTACTTTAACACCGCCATCTGGCACATCTTCTGGCGGGACAGGGACAAAATCTGATCCGTGTCCGCGTCAAGCTGCTCCTTACTGCCGGCGCAAAGCACCATAGTCAGAACGCCCTGCATCATCCGCTGGTCGCGGGCGGTCAGGTCGTCTAAAAACTCCTTGCTCTCCTTACGCTGCTGCTCCATGTCATAGGGAATGACAGCGGAAAAATTGTTGTTTGCGTTCTGCCGGCGCTGCCAGTTGGTTATGTTGGTTTCCACCCCCAGCAGACGGTTTTCCACCTCCCGCACAGCCTCGTCCATGGGGATGGGAATGATGTCGATGGAGAGCATCATGTTCCGGTTCAGGCCGGTCAATTCGCAGACGAAGGAATCCCGGATGTAGTTGGCGTAGTCCTTCAGATACAGCGTGCGGCAGTATTTCCCGCCCAGGATCAGATAATCGCTGTGCCTTTCAATATAATCCGGGCAGATATAGTCCCGGAAATCATGGCCCTTTCGCATCATATCCCGTGCGTCAAAGTGGAAATCCACTTCCTCTCCCTGGCGGTAAAAATCGTGGAGAATACGCAGGCGCTCGGTTGCGTCCAGCTCCACGCACTTGGAACCCAGGGCGGCAAAGTGCACCGCCAAGCCGGCCCCCACGCGGGTAAAATAGGCGCGGGCCTCCTCGATATTTTTCTTCGGCACCGTGACGGTGAGATACTTCTCCTGGACGATCCCGTTGCCTGCGGTGGCTTTTCCCAGAATGACGCCGTTGTACTCCTTCCGGTATTTATCCCGGGCGTCCCCCCGCATGGGCATGAGGACAGACTGTTCAAAGTTCGCCCGGTTGAGTGTGCGGTTGTTCACGGTAATCTTGGCGATGGAACCGGCGTCCAGGCTGTTCAGCAGCTCGGAATAGTCCAGGAACATCACCTTTTTATCCTCCAGACTGGCCACCTGATAGTTGATGTCGGAGAATTTCCAGGTATGGCTGAACTGGCTGCCCACCTGAAAAATACCGTCCTCCCAAATGCGCCGGATCGGGATGACATCCTGCACCCGGCGCGGCGCTTTATATTTTTCCTTATCCTGCTTGCGCAGATTGCTCAAAGTTTTAAGCATGGGTTTCCTGCACCTCCTTTTTACAGACCGCCGCATCAGGTTTCAGCATTCCTTTCTCATGGGCGGCAATGATATTTTTGAGGGCTTCGTAATAATAATTGGTAGGAACACAATACAGGCGTTTCGGCTCCAAAAGTTCCGACCGGAGCCATGCCCACAAAAACCGCTCCGCTGTCATACCGTGATAGCTGATAAAGCCCAGCGCCGCGAAGGGAGCCGCGCCCAGAATACACATCCAGGACACGGTTTCCATTCCCACATAAGGCCGAAGCAAAAAATAAAGCCCGACTGCAACGGCGCAGGCTAAAATTGAAAAAACGAACTGCCGCATGCTAAGTCCAAAAAACATGGATTCCGTGTAGCTGCGGATTTCGCGGTTGATCTTAACTTCCATTCAAAGCTCCTTTCTGGCCTACAGGCCCATCATTTCCCGCACCACGCGGTCGGCCATTTTCACCGCTCCCACAAGAACCAGGATATTAAAGACCAATTCTCCAATATAGCCCCACACCATCGTTACTGCCGAAGCGTCCGGATTTACCACAGGCGGCGAGGCGGCAAACAGGGAGAAGATGATGCAGGCCAGTACGATGATCGCGCCCTCCAGGCAGACGGCGGCATAGGATTTGATAAAACTCTTGCCCACGTTCTGGCTGGGTTCTCCAGCGAATGTGGAAAGCGGCACCGGCGCGATGGCCGTATAAAGGTACAGCTTAAAAAAGCGGCCATAGACCGTCATAATCATAATGAAGCTGAGGACCGTGATGAACAGCCCACCGATGAGCGTCACCGCCCACAAAGGGATGCTCTCAAAAAAGCCGCAGTCCTCCACAGCCGTTACGATCTCGGCGGGGAGGACAGTTTGCTGCGCCGTGCCAAAGCCCGCTGCCTGCATAATGGTGGAGATGACGCCCTGGGCAATATGAAACAGGGCCAGCATCAGCTCCATGCCATAGGTGACAGCGCCCTTGGCAAGCGCAAATCGGATAAATAGTTTCAGGGCGTGTTCCGGCCTTTTGACTTCTGCAAAGGAGCCGCAGGTTTTCATCACGCCCACGACAAAAAACAGCACCAGCAGCGCAAGGCCGATGGCCTGCAAGGCTCCGTGAATACCCACAATCACGTTCCAAATCGTCCCGCCCTTAAAATTCTCCGGCGATTGGGTGATGATCGTCCATATCTCCGCCAGCTTCTCGTTCCAGGTGTTTAAGGCATTCTCTAAATTCTGTACTACCCAGTTATCTGACATCTGGCGTGCTCCTCCTTTCCAAGTTTCCTAATATTCATCTGCTCGCACCTCCTTCCAAAATGGACGTAAAAAAGCATCCGCCGTTTTCAGCAGATGACTTGCTCAAAATATCGTTGTTTTACCGGTTGATTTTATCCTGAAAAAGCAGTGAGGCCAGAGCATTCTTGCCCCGACCTCACTCTGTTCCAAGAGGTTACTTTCTTTCCTTCAGCCTCTGCTCAATATTGGAGGCACTGTACAATACGCTGGTCACAATGACCTGCTTTTCCCGGATCACATAGAACACCGAATAATTGTCCACCAGCAGACGCCGCAGCCCTGACCTGCGCTCCGGCTCAAAATCCACGACAGTATGCCGCTCTGGGAATGTTTCCAAGGTCAGAATCCCGTCCGCGATCCGATTATACTGTCTGATGGCATTTTCCGGTGATTGCAGCTTCTCCGCGATATAGCGGTAAATGTCCTCCATATCCTTCAGCGCTTCCTCTGTGATACGAACCGTATACTGCTCCATATCACAGCGTACCGCGGAAGGAATCGAAGGCTTCCCGTGCGTCCCGCGTCCGGCCAGCCTCCGCATCCTCCAGTCCTTTCTGGAGTTTTGCGTGAATCTCTTCCGTCTCCATCCTGTCTGCATTGACAGAAGCCGGAGCTTTGGGGAGGGTTATGGCAAAGGGAATCCCGCCCACAAGCGTAATCTGCCTGAGATACATATCTACAGCAGTGGACATGGGAATCCCCAACTGTTTCAGAATATCCTCCGCCTGCACCTTGAGCGTGGGGTTGACCCGGAGATTCATGGTTACTGATTTTTCCATGTGCTTCACTCCTTTCACTCTTATTGTAACGCAAATGTCGTTACAATTCAAGAGGCTGGCGACATTTTTTAGCCGGTAATCAGGTTTAGAATCTCCTTGGCAAAGGTAATGACGATGCCGCCTGCCAGCGTCAGGAAACCGTTGGAACGCTGCGAGGGGTCATGGCTCTGGAGGGACAGCCCCACCTGCACAATCCCCCAGCCCAGCAGGATCAGACCCACGGCCCGGATCAGCCCGAAGATGAAATCGGACAGGTTGTTGACCACCGTCAGCGGGTCGCTGGCGGCAAAGGCAGGCATGGCGTTCAGGAACAGAAAGGTCAGAACCGTCACGGCGGCGCAATAGCGGCGATAGCCCCGCCTGACCTTGCGTTCCAGCAGGGGATTGTGGGAGATGGCCTTGGCATTCTTCTTAGCTTTGGAAGTCTTGGAAAACAGATTTTTCATGGTGTATATCCTCCTTTAGATGAAATGAAAAAGAGCCTCTATCTCCTCATCGGATAGAAGCTCATACTCGGTTTCAGGCACTTCCGGCTCCGGCAGTTCCGCCGCAGAAGTGACTGTAAAAGAAATTGTAGCAACGGCATTTTCTATGCCGCCGTGAACATAGGGCTTTCCCTTGCCGTCAGTGGTAAAGATAACATTCGGGTGCTTTAAGAGATCATACTTTTCGTCCATGATGGGCCGTTCCCCGCGGATGAACAGCAGCGCATAGCGGTTGTCCAGCATACGCACCTCCGCCGCGTCCAACAGCTCCCGGCCCGTGTTCTGATAGTTGGTGCTGTAGCTGCCGCTGCGCCCTGTGGACTTTCCATAGGTGTTGGTATTTATCGTTTGCTTGCCCAGGTAGGATTCCGAAATCAGCTTGTGCGTTCCAGTTTCGTTGCCGCCCAGATAAAGAAATTCGTCCGTATTGCCCATGATGGATTCCCACTGCTTCTCAAACAACGCTTTGAGCTGGGCGATGTTCTGAATAATAATGGACACACTGATATTTCTGGAGCGCATGGTTGCCAGCAGTTTATCAAAATCATCGGGGAGCGAAACATTTGCAAACTCGTCCATCAGGAAGTGGACCGGCACCGGCAGCGCACCTCCGTACTCGTGGTCGGCCAGACGGAATAGCTGTTCAAACGTGGAACCGTAGAGCATACTGACAAGGAAGTTAAAGCTCACATCGTGGTCGGGGATTAAGGCAAACAGCGCTACCTTCTTCTCTCCAAGGGACGGTAAATCCAACTCATCCGTCATGGTCAGTGACGCGACGCTGGACAGGTTGAATTTTTCCAGCCGTGCCGCCAGGGTGATCTGAATGGATTTTAGCGTCTTGGCAGAGCCGGAATGATAGTCCTTGTAATATTTCACCGCGATATGCTCAGGGTCCCGCATTTCCAGCCGTTCAAAGAGTTCATCTAACGGCGATTGATAGCTGTCGTCGTCCTCCCGCACTTCGCCGGCCCGTAGCATCTCCATAACCATAGGAAAATTCTGTTCATCGGGCGGCGCTTCGTAGCGCAGATAGAAAATCAGCGCCAGAAGCAGCATACTGGCCGCCGTATCCCAAAAGGGGTCCTGGGACTGGCTGCCCTTGGGCGTTGTGGCCTTAAACAGATTTGTCACCAGTTTCTGCACATCATTGTCCGTTTCCAGATAGGCGAAGGGATTGTAGCAATGGCTTTTCTCCATGTTGAGAAGATCCAGCACCCTGATTTCGTAGCCTTCCTTTTCCAGCAGTGCCCCGGTATCCCGAAGCAGCTCACCTTTACAGTCCAGCACGAAAAAGGAAGTGTTGGCCTGAAGCAAATTGACCTTGGCATAGAAGCGGCTTTTTCCCGCGCCGCTGCCGCCCACGACCAGTGTATTCAGATTGCGGCGGTGTTTTCTGCCGTCCAGGCCCATCCGTACATGCTGGGTAAAGATGCGGTTTGCCAGCGGGTCTTTTTTATCCCGGTATTTCTTATCTACGGCTCTGGCGTCGCCCCATTTGGCCGAGCCGTGTTCCTCGCCACGGCGATAATTGCGCCGCGACGATAGAAATATTCCAATCCCCAAACCATACGCGCACAAAGAAATCAGGACAGTTTTTAAGCTGTCCTCACATAGCACGATATGAAACGGGTCGTTCATCGCCGCAGGGAAGGCGGTGATGATCTCCGGGAGGCCCCCGGACACAGCCGGAGCCATTAACAGCCCCAGCCATACCACAGGGAAAATCCCGAACAGGCAGAGAATAAGCTGCGTCTGGCGATTATCTTGCTTCATTCCGGCTCCGTACCTTTTTTACAGGGGCATCAATGGTTTTTAACAGCACTTCGTCCACAATATCTGTGGGCCGCTGTTCTTCCAGCAGGTCATTACGTATCTTGTTGAGCGCGTTGATGACCACACCATGCTCATATTGATCCAGAGCGAGGCTTCTTTTTTCTTCTTTCGCCATACGTTAGCGCTCCTGTTCTTTGGATTTGGACTGCCGGTTCTGCTCCAGTGCGCGGGACATCCGGGCGGAAATGGCGCTGGCCGTTTCCTTAATGTCGGAAAGCTCCCCGGCGATCTCCCGCGGCTCCTTGCCTGCCAGCACACCCTGAATACCGGATAGGTCATAGCTTCTGACATCAACGCCATATTTTTTGCAGAGCAGATAGGACGCGCAGTATGCCTTGTACCCGTCCTCGCTACGGGAATAACCCGAAGTTTGCAGCTCCAGATCCACATGGCACAGTTCCAGCGACACGCTGCGGAAAATATCGGCGGCGTCCATGCCGCGCCGTACCTGAATCGCACCCTGTTCCTGATTGAATACCGCACCCCGGCCATCCGGCAGCGTATCGACTACCTGAATGGGAGCCGGGGATCGGGAAATCAGTGCCTTGAGAAGCAGCCGGCCATCTACCGATACCTGGGGCTGTACCTGATCCCGCCCGGTGGTCTGAGAAATGTCATAGACCTCCTTGGCATTGTAATACTGACCCACGGAACCATCGCCGCGGGTGTACTCCCGCCCCGGCTCCAGAATGATGACCGGTTTTCTCAGCTCAGCGCGCAGAACCGCAACGCCCTGTTCCCGCCAATATTTCTTATCACCCAGCCGGGTGGCGGCGGGGCGCTGCTTCTGAACGAGAAGAACATTGCGCGCAGAATAGCGGTCAAATCTGGCCTGAATATCCAGATAACCGGGAACATCGCCCTTGCCCTGGGAGATTTCCTCCAAAGCGGCGTCGATCATGGCATAAGCGTTCTCCAGGTTGTGCTGCTGGCGCACCTGCCACCGGGAACGGGTGCCCGGCTGACCGGACGCCGCAGCACTTTCAAAAATGTCGTCAAAGTTGTTCATAGCGTTACCTCTCCTTCGATTTTTTCTTTTTGCGGGGCGGCTGCTGGTGCTGCACCGGCTTTTGTGCGGCCTTTTGGGACCGATCCGGTTCCGTTTTTTTAGGCGCAGCCGCATCCGCATCCTCCTGCCTGCGCTGGGCCTGAATTTCCCGCAGCTCCTCCCGAACAGAGGGGCGATCCCCGGCCTTTTTAGCAGCACCCTCGGCGGTTCTGCTGGGCTTCTCTGAGATAGGCACGGAGGCCGGAAATTTTTCCGTCCGTGCCGCAGAAGGGTTTACCGGGGCAGCCTCCTCCCGTCCTGTGGGCGCTCCCAGCATATCGTCCAGCAGCCGGTCCTCCTCGCTTTTTTGGGGCCGGGCCTGCTCCGGGGCTGCCGGGGAAGCCGCCTTGTCGCTGCCGGCGCGTTCCTCCCTGGACTGCTGAATCTCGCTTTTGATAGAAGCGGCGTCTACCGTAGCCAGCTTAAAGCGTTCCACAATGCGGTTAATCTTACTGGCGTCCTCCGCCCGTACCATCACATCCACCATGCCATCTGCGAATTGATTCTTGCCGCGCAGGGCGCAATAGACCACGCCATACCGCTTGGCTTCCAGCGCAAACTGCTTCAAATGCGCCTCACTGACGGTAAACACCTTCAATTCTTTCCCGCTTTTCAGCATGGCGGTGAGCCGTTGGCGGCCTCTGACCTTGTTCTTATCCCGATTTTTCAAAACGGCATAAATGGCGGCGGCAATGTTTTTGGCGGCGGAACCGGTGAGCTTTAAGGCAACTTCCGTACCCTCAAGGCTCAGTCTGATAACCTGTTCAGCCGCGTCGCCTGAATTGTTCATTGCGTTTTTTCTCCTTTCCCTGAGATTTTGCGTTCTCCCGGACGGCTTTGATTTTTTCGCGCATCACACCGGAGCGTGCGGCAATATCGTCACATAATTTCACCTCCCGTCTGAGTGCGGCCAATTCCTTAGAAAGAGCTGCTATAGAGGCTTTAACCTCCGCCAGACCGGTATCATCAGATTTCACCGCCACGGTGCGCTGTTTCCGGTACAGTTCCTTGCGGTCGGCAGTCAGCGCCTCGATTTTGCCAGTCAAGCTGTCTTGATACGAAAAAAGCTGCTCGCCGGTATCAATGCGATGACCTGCCAGCAGTTTCATTTCCTCGGATATGGCGTCCAGCTTGATTAAATCCTCCCGGAGAAGGAAGTGGAGGCGTTTATTGCTCTTGGGCCTGTTTTTGGGGAAAATACCCAGCAGATAGCAGTAATGAAAATACAGCGCCCGGAAGCCGGTGGCTCTGGGAACTGCCCGAAAGCTGCCCTTGTATCGCGCGTACCTGAGCTTTGCCGGCGGCTCCGGCATAGGCCGCTCTGGGCTGCGTTGCGATAAAATTCTGGCCCGGATTCCCTCTATGGAGTAAGCAGGGCCAAAATTCCGCTCCAGCCGCACAAACCGCTCTTTCCTGGGTGGCCGCACAGAAATATCCTTACCTGCCTTGACCTCATAGCCGCGTCTGCGAAGATTTTCAAAAAATTGGCGCTCGGTCATAGACTGGCGGATGATCTCGTCAATCTCCGTTCGGATGATTCCCCGCCAAGTGGGACGGCCCTCCTGTTCGGCCCGCCATTCACCGTAGTGCTTGGAGCGCCCTTGCCCCGGATTTTCAATGACGGACAAGCCGTATTCCCGGCAAAGAGCGTCCGACGCCGCCTGCATATCGTGATAGTCCTTGGCAGTACGATGATACTTGATCCCGTCTACAAAAGAAACCGTATTGACTACAAAGTGCGAATGCAGATGGTTTTCTTTGTCCAAATGGGTCGCAACAATGACCTGATATTTTTCGCCCCACAACTGCTTTGCCAGCCGGAGGCCAATTTCATGTACCAACACCGGGCTGGCCTCGCCGGGGGCGAAAGACTGATAGCCGTGATAGGCCACGGTGCCGTCCTCCTTGCCGAACCGCTTCTTTACGGCTGCCATTTCCGCAATGGCAGTAGCGGGATGGCAGTTGATTCCCGACACAAGCTGCTGTAATACTTCTTTTCCTTCTTCGTCTACCTGAATCTGTGCTGTCTTGCCTTGGCGGGTGGCATAGCACAGTACATCCGAAAGGCTCCAGACAGCGGTGGACTCTGCCGTTCCCGGCATACCGGTTTTTTCCGGATTTTTCACATAACGCACAACCTGATTAAAACTGCCCTGTATGCGCCAAATGGAAGTTACTGCCATGTTGTCATACCACACTTCGCCTGCCGCTTTCGCTGCAAGCGTTAAAAGACTCATCGTTCCGTGGGGGATCCTCTCCCCGCAAAGTTCCGCGACTATGCGGGGCCTCTGTTTGCTCCATCGGCTGCGGCAGAATCACCGCCTCCGTGATTTTCTTAATTGCCGCCTCTAACTGCCGTACCCCGGCATCGTATCGCTGCACATCAACGACATTCAGCGTGTGAGCCTTCTGCGCCACCTGGTTTAAGCTGTTGCCGATGCGGTACAGCTCCCGCATCATGGCGTAATAATCCGGGGGCGGCGCTTCTCGGGGAACAGCGCCGTCGATGAGATGGCGGAGATACGCTTCGCGGGACAGGCGGCTTTTCCGGACCCGCTGATTCAGCGCCTCGGCTTCCTTCCGATTGAGGCGTACCTTGATTTCGATTTTGCGTTGACTCATGCTTCTTTTCCTTTCTAAGAAGAAAGAGCGCCCGCATGACACGGGCGCTCCGATTCAGTGGGGTATTCAATTTTTATCGTCTGTTTTGTGGATGCGTGTGCGCTGTCAGCGCCCATTGTGCAAGGGGTTTCAGGGGATTTCCCCTGACAAGTCTGCCTTTTGTCCCCAAAAGGCGATGCTTGCGAGAATGCGGCATTCTCATTCGCCCCGCAGGGCAAAATGGTTCCTACCGGCTGAAAAAAGCAGGCCGGGCAAACGTGAATTGCTCTATCCTATATATTCTATTTCCCCAAAATGTATATTATAATGGATGAAAAAGTCTTCAACGTCAAAGCGGCTTTAGCGAACAGTTTCCTTCTGCCGGCGTATTGCATCAGGAAGCCGCAGTGTTCTGCAAAGATAATCGTTGTAGTCCTTTCCCTTGGGCGGGAATTGGGCGGACACCGTGTACTCTTTGGGCAGCACCGTCATCAGCGCCTTCGCCGCCATGCGGCCTGCATAGTCGTTATCCAGCCGCAGCACAATCGTTTTGATTTCCGGGTGGTCGGAAAGATACTGTGTCAGAGCCAGCGGTACCGAGCTTTGTTCCGTCTCTTTTTTTGGCTGGTACACACCGGCCAGTGACAGCAGATGATCCTTTCTCCAATTTATCCCGTTCATCTTCCGAATGGTAGCAAAGGAAAGCAGGTCGATGGCACTCTCAAACAGATGGAGAATCCCGCTGTTTTCCGCTGGGATATTGAAGGAAAACCGCTTGTCGCTGCCGTTGCACTCACCCTTAAAGTCCGATCCAATGCCCCGTAGATTGGCATATCGGGCCTTGCCAGCACTGTCATGGCCCACAAAAACTACGTTGTGGTATCTGCCGCTGCTTTCATACAGCCGTCCTGTAGAGATACAGAAGTCAATTAACTCGCCGTCAATCCCGCGCCCGGTCAGATAACTGACCGCATGGGAAGCGCACCGGCTGGCCTGGGGAAGCAACAGCACTTTGGGCTTTTTCTCTTTTGGAGCCGGTTCAAACACGGGCGGCTGAATGGCAGCACGTCCCACAAGCCGTTCCACGGCCTCCGTAAATGGCAGTTCTTTGACCTTAATGAGATAATCCAACGCCGTCCTGCCGCCAATGCCCCGAGAAAACCAGCACCACATGCCATTGGAGATTTTTAAGGAATCATGTTCCCGGGTACAATAGGTGCTGCCGCCAACATGCACCAGTTCCTGCGGCTCATAATTTCTGAGATAGGTCAGCAAATCCATTTCCTTTGCCTTTGCGACAACCTCCGGTGGAATATATGGCATTTCAAAGCCTCCTCTCTATAGCATAAATTGACCGCAAAGCTGCGGCCTGCTATGTAAAAAGCCGGCCGGAACCGTTGTCCAGCCGGCTGTGGAGCGTTATCGCGCTCTGTCCGGGGCGAATGCTCTGGATTTTCCCATGGGCTTCTTTCCGGTGATTTCTTCAAATTTTTTCGCAACTTCTTCGGGCGTTACCCAATCATTCGGCACATACACGCCAAAATCCGGGTAAAACCAGGTGAGGCGTTTTCGTTCCGGTACGCGGTGCTGTTTCTCCCAGCGTCCGATCTGATCCGCCTGCTCGTAAAACGCCATACAGGCTTCTTTCGTTTCAAATTTCCGTCCAAGCCAGTCTGTATGGTACAAAGAAATCCCTCCTCTATGGCAAGGACACGGAACCTCGCGTTATCGCTCCGGGGCCTGCTTCGATTTTGCCTGCCGTTGTTTGTCTGCCTCGGTTTTGGCCCGTTCCTCTACGGTCTGCCAGATGTCGTCCATATAGCCGGTATCTTCGCTCTCCCAGTCCGCAAACACATCGGCCAGTGGGCTGGGGGAGGCCAGCAGCGCCTTTGCCCGTGCGTCCGGCAGGTCATGGTACTCCAGCGCCAGCAAAATATCCTCCCGGACGGTATATTCGTAGGTGTGCTTCAAAATCTCTGCCGGCGGCTGGGAAAGCAGCCATGCCCGGTATTGTTCCTGTTCGGCAAACATCTTTTCATATAGGGCTGTATTCAGTTCTTCGTTCGTCATGCGATTTCCTCCCATATGCGTTAAAAAGCCGGGAGATTTCCATGCATGAAAACCTCTCGGCTGTATCGGCGCGGAACAGCTTCCTGCGCCGCTTCACAAATTTTCTATTCTTTACCGGCTGCCTCTGTCCGGCTGTGATCTTCTCTTGGGTGCAGAAACCCCTGTTTCTTTCTTTTCCAGCTCCGTAAGGGCATAATCCAAAATCAGCCTTTTTCTCTCGGTGAGCATTGTAAGATAGAACCGGCGCTGAAGGTCGCTGATAAAAGGCGTATTGCCGATGATCTGCCGGATACGCTCCATATCAATCCGGGACGTGATACGCTTTAAGGCGCGGTTGCAATCCTCATTTTGATGGGAGGACAGGAAATCAAAATATTTTAATTTCTTTCCGTTGACCATGATTGCGGAAGTAGGGATTTCGTAGACGCGGAAATTCAGTTCGCTGGGCTTTTCCAGTACGGATGCCATAATATGCTCATCCGCTTGGGGATAAAGGCTGCTACCACAGTCGTAGACCGGGGCCAGCGCCATCTCATCCGTCCGGGTGTCATACAGAAAACCCCAGTTTCCGTTATGCCGGTCCCAGTTTCCGATAAAAGCGTCCACGATAAACATATCCCAAAAACGCTCCATAAGCACACCTGGGTCCATGACTGTCTGCTCCTCAAAGGTCAGAAGAATATCGGAGAGTTCCGTCCCATATCCGTTCCGTTCTGAGTCAATCATTTGGTTCTTTAATGAGGCAAAGTCCTGCAAGATCACGCCCGGCTCTGTAAAGTCACCGCAGGCTACCACAATCTTTTCCCGCCCCTTCACGGTATAGGTGCCAAGCAGCGTCTTTTGCACCGGAATACCGATGCTCTCGTAAATCTGGCAGCCAAGATACTCAGAAAAACAGCTGTTGCTGTAGCTCATATCCTTGTTTCGCTTTGCCTGTGGCGGGAATTTCAGCATATACGGCGCGACTTCGTACATGACGCAGATTTTATTCCCATTCGCGCCTGCGTACATTTTGTTCCGCCGTGGAAGTTGCGTAAAGTCGATTGCCGTCATTCCGTCACATCCTTTCCATCCTCAAATACTTTTCCCGGAGATACCATGCCTGCTCCGTACTGATAAGCCGGTTGACCTCCGCACTGTTGATGTCGCTCTGCAAATTGCAATAGTCGCAGTCCCAACGCAAATATTCCTGCCCGGCATCCAGCTTGCGCCATGCCTCTGCCATTGCCCGCACGGATTCCTGTAAAAAGGGCGGCAGGCCGCATTCCAGGTAACTGTCCTGTGCGGGATGCCCGGTTTCCGTCCGTTCCTCCGAAAGCGCCATGATGTCCTCCATAGAACAGTTCAGAGCCTTCGCCAACTGTTGTATGGTCTTTGCGGAACAGCGTTCAAGGCTGCTCCGTCCGGCACATATATCCAGAATTGTAGTATTGGGCACACCGCTGATTTTGGAAAGCTGATACCGGCTTATATTTCTTCTGTCAAGATAGGCTTGCAATGTCACGAAACGCTTCCCCCTTTCCACTTCTTTTTATTATTATATCGGTACGCCGACATTCTGTCAATAGGGTATCCTTCCCCGAATATGCTCATACACGGCCCATAATTATCGTTCCAGCTGCCGTGCTCCCGGTTTCTCCGGCGCATCTTCCTCCGGTGCGGCATCAATCAGGGATTTATCCTTCTCATCCATGTTCAGCAAGATATTCAGCTCCTTCAACCTCGCTGTCTTTTCCGCCAGTTCCGCTTCTCTGGCAAAAGGTGCGGCAAGCTCTGCACGGGCATTTTCAAGTTGCTTCCGGGTGTCGGCCAGTTCTGCCTGCACCGTTTCCAGGTTCCCGGCAAGGCCGTCGATCACATTGTCCATACGAGTGATGTTGCCGAACACATCCGCGCCCAACACTGCCGTATGGGAAAGGGTTCCTTTCATGGTCATGCGGTATTCGTTGCTGGTGCCGTCATAGGAGAGGGTAATGGAAAAGCCCCGGTACTGTCCTAAAAAGACCGCATGGTCGCCAGTCATTTTACTGCAAACATCCAGGATGGCCTTGCCTGCCGCCTCCTTGCCGGCATAGGTCTGATCCAGAATCGTGATCCCTGCAAACCCTTCCTTCGGTTTCGGATGGGCGGCGGCCAGCTGCACATCCTGCTCATAGCCTGCGATGCGCTCTGTCAGCCGGGTGATCTTTGCCGGATACTTGCGCAGCACCAGTTCCTCCAGCGCATATTTCTGGCTCAGATAGCTGGCTTTCAGCATATTCAGCTTGCCCACCTCCATATCCAGGTTGCACTTTTCAATAATCAGCGGGTTGCCGGTGGCCAGCGCCTTGATCTCAGAATAGCTGAGGGCGGTTTCGTCCACATCGTCCGCGATACGCACCGGCGCTTTGGAGGTCATAATCTGCGCGATAAATTTTTGCTTGTTCTCCACAAGTTGGTAGAGGTAAGCGTCGAAGGTTCCCTCCGTCACATACCGGAAGATCTCCACCTCGGGGTTTTCGTTGCCCTGGCGCACAATACGGCCAAGGCGTTGGGAAAGATCGGAGGGCCGCCAGGGGCAATCCAGGTCGTGGAGAGCAATCAGGCAGTCCTGCACGTTGGTCCCGGCCCCCATCTTCTGGGTGCTGCCCATGAGAACCCTCACCTGACCTAAGCGCACTCTGGCAAACAGCGCCTTTTTCTTGGCGTCGCTGTCGGCGTCGTGGATGAAGGCGATTTCCTCCTCCGGGACGCCCATATCCATGAGCTTTCTGCGCAGATCGTCGTACACATTAAAGGAACCGTCTGCCTTCGGGGTGGAGAGGTCGCAGAACACCAGCTGGGCGCTGCGTTTTTCCCTTGTCTGCTCCCAGATGCGGTAAACATTCTGGGCGCAGACAGATACCTTGCCGTTGGGGTCGTCCGGGGCCAGGGGCTGGATGAGCCGCATATCCAGGGCCAGCTTGCGCCCATCGTTGGTAATCCTGAGCATATTGTCCTCATGGGGATCTACGCCGCCGCCCCGGATGGCCTCGGCTCGTTCCGCAAGCCCCCGCACCATTTCCTGCTGAAGCTTTGACGGCTGAATGACCTCTGTGTGGAAGTTGGCCTTTGGCACCGGCAATTTCAACATATCCGCCGTCTGAATATCCGCCACCTGCTTAAAGGCTGCCATCAGCTCCGGCAGATTAAAAAACTTGGCAAACCGGGTCTTGGCCCGGTAGCCGCTGCCCTCGGGCGACAATTCGATGGCTGTAACCGTTTCCCCGAAATTGCTGGCCCAATCGTCAAAATGAACCAGACCCATGTCCTCCAACATACTGTACTGCAAATACCGCTGGATGGTGTAAAGCTCTACCATCGAGTTCGAGATCGGTGTACCAGTAGCAAAAATAACGCCGCGCCCACCAGTAATCTCGTCCAGATACTGGCATTTCATAAACAGGTCGGTGGATTTCTGGGCCTCGGTCTGGGCGATGCCTCCCACGTTGCGCATCTTGGTTGCCAGAAAAAGGTTCTTAAAATAATGGCTCTCATCCACAAAGATCCGGTCCACGCCCAATTCCTCAAAGGTCACAAGGTCGTCCTTGCGGCTTTGATCGTTCAGCCGCTCCAGCTTTGCCTCCAGAGATTTCCGGGTGCGCTCCAGCTGCTTGACGGTGTATCGCTCCGCCTTTGCCTCCTTGGCGTCCTCAATGCCCCGCAGGATCTCCCGGATCTGCTGCTCTAAAATAGCCGCCTGCCGTTCCGCCGACACGGGGATCTTTTCAAACTGGGAATGACCAATAATAACAGCGTCGTAGTCGCCGGTGGCGATGCGGGCGCAGAATTTGCGACGGTTCTGGCGCTCAAAATCCCGCTTGGTAGCCACCAGGATATTGGCAGAGGGGTAAAGCTGGAGCCATTCCGCCGCCCACTGCTCGGTGATGTGGTTCGGCACCACCACAAGGGATTTGGTGCATAGCCCCAGCCGCTTCATCTCCATAGCCGCAGCCACCATCTCGTAGGTTTTGCCAGCGCCCACCTCGTGAGCCAGCAGGGTATTGCCGCCGTACATGATATGGGCGATGGCGTTGATCTGATGGGGCGGCAGCGTGATTTCCGGGTTCATACCGGAAAAAGTGATGTGCCGCCCGTCATATTCCCGTGGCCGGGAGGAATTAAAGGTTTCGTTGTAAATGCCGCACAGCAGCTCCCGCCGGTCGATGTCCTTCCAGATCCATTCGGAGAATTTCTGCTTAATCAGCTCCTGCCGGTCCTGGGCGATGGTGGTTTCCTTTTTGTTGAGAACCGGCTTCTTATTGCCATTCTCATCCTCTACATAATCGAACACCCGCACATCCCGCTGGTTCAAGGTCTGCTCCAGAATCTGATAGGCATTCATCCGCTTTGTGCCGTAGGTGGTAAAGGCCTTTACGTTGCCCGGATCCGTATTCTTTCCCGTGATGCCCCACTGGCCGGTGGCCCCGGAGCGCAGGATTTTGATACGGCTTCTGGCATAGACGCTGGTGCCGAAGGTTTCCACCATAAACTGCTGGTAGATCTCCACCGGCACCCAGTTGGCACCGATGCGCACGCCGATCTCGGCGGCGGTTAAATCCACCGGCTGCACCGCCTCCAGCGCCTCGATATTCCGGGCAATCAGCGGTTTCTTTTCAGCCGGTAACACCTCATAGAGCGCCTTTGCCATGCGCAGCTTGCGGCGCACATTGCCGGAGAGGTATTCATCGGCGGCCACAAAAGGGAACCGCTCCAGCTCCACAAAGGCTCTGGGAATGTCCGCCGGTGTTTCCCCGCACTGAATATCCCGGAAGATCACACCGGAAAGCTCGGCGGCCAGTTCCTCCTCACTTTTCCCGGACAGCGCCGACATATACTCCATATCCACCCGCGCTTTTTCGGAGATGGATACGGCAAGGGCCTCGCTGGCGGTGTCCACGCTGGTCACGGCCACATGGGGCCGGATGGTGCGCTTGGTGAACATATCCGCCTTGCGGATCAGGTTTCCCTCCTCGTCCAGCACCTCCAGGGAGCAAAGCAGCGGATAGCTGGAATCGTCCCGGAAGGCCAGGCTGTTGCCCCGGCTGGAGAGCAGCCCGTATTTTTTCGTGTAGTCATCGTACAGACGGTTCAACTCTGCCTGTTCCTTCTGAATATCACTGTCCGGGTAGCCCTCCGTCTGATACTCGATCACGCGGCGGGCGCAGTCCCGGATGGCGATCATACCACGAATACGGTTTTCAGCGGTGACGGACACTTCCATCGGATACATCAGGGAATTTTCCCGGAAGTAGATCGTGCCGTCCTGAATACAGAAGCTGAAATTGCGCACTCCTGGGTCAGCGGGAATGGCGTGATCCTCCGCCTCGTCCAGTTCCTCGATTTCATAATCGGTAATCTGCGCGTGGAGGTTCTGGATGGCTTCGGAAAGTAGGTCGGGCAGGTCGGCGTCCTCATAGGCCCGGCAGATGCTGTCCATTCCGAACCGGCCTGACTCCATCACCATCTCTCCCAGCACCATCTCCGGGTGCTGCACAAAATACGCGTTCATACGGATGCCGTTTGCATCGGTGTCCAGATGCACCCAATCCGGCTCAATGTCCGTCATGCGGTCACGCTTCTGCAAAAAGAGGATGTCGCTGGTAACTTCCGTACCGGCGTTGTCCTTAAACGCATTGTTCGGCAGACGGATAGCCCCGATCAGATCGGCCCGCTGGGCCAGATACTTGCGGACGGCGGAGTTTTCCTTATCCATCGTGCCTTTACTGGTGACAAAAGCAATAATGCCGCCCGGCCTGACCTTATCCAGCGTCTTTCCGAAGAAATAATCGTGGATCAGCCAGTGATATTTGTCGTACTTCCGGTCCGACACCTTGAAGTCGCCGAAGGGGATGTTGCCGATGGACACATCGAAGAAGCTGTCCGGCATCTGCACCCTTTCAAAGCCCGCCACGGCGATACTGCTGTTCTGATAGAGCTGTCCCGCGATCCGTCCGCTGATGCTGTCAATCTCCACGCCGTAAACCTTGCTCTCCGCCATGCTGTCTGGCAGCATCCCGATGAAGTTACCCACGCCGCAGGACGGCTCCAGGATATTGCCCCGCTCAAAGCCCATCTGAGAAAGCGCCTGATACATGGCCTCGATGATAACCGGAGAGGTATAAAAAGCGGTCAGGGAGCTGGCCCTAGCGGCGGCATACTCGTCCTCATCCAATAGAGATTTCAGCTCCAGATATTTGCCGTGGCGCTCGTCAAAGCAGTCCGCCAGGCCGCCCCAACCCACATACCGGGACAAAATTTCCTGTTCCTCTGGGGTGGCCAGACGGTCCTCGGCCTCAATCTGTTTCAGAGTGCAGATAGCAGCTACATTGGCGGCGTACTTCTCGCTGCGGGTTCCATGACCCAAATCCGGGTCTGTGATGTGGAAGCTGCGGCGCTGGTCTGCGGGGATTTCCGGGTGCAGGGGTGCAAAAGTGATGCGCTCCCTGTGGGGGCGTTTCGGAGGCAGCGGGGCTGGTTCTTCTTTTTTAGGCTGTAAATCGGCCTGTTCAATGGCCCGTTCATCGGAGAAATCCCCAAAAACGCGCAGCCATTTGTGTTCATGCAGGTCATAAACCGCAGCGCCGTCGTAGGCAAAGCCGTCCTCGCCCTCCATGGTGCCGGCAACATATTGCTGCGCCGCATGTTCGGCCTCCGCCAGCGTTTGGTAATCCAGTTTTTCATCAAAACCGTTTTCAAAGTGGTGGTACACTGTCACTTCATAAGGCGGCTCCATGCGCTGGGCGTAGCGGTCGATGTCCGCCAGGGTAAGCCATTCCGGCTTTTCCGGGAGAGAAGCATACAATTCCCGCATTTTTGCAATCTGCTCCCGCACATTCCCGGCCCACAGGTGTTTTTCCGTCCGTCCGCCAGCGCCCAGGAAGTATTCGCAGTCGGCTTTTAGGCGGCTGAGTAAGCGGTAGCCATCCGATCCCTGTTCCGGCTTGGCACCGACAGATTCCAGTTCCTCATCGGAAACGGAAATGAGGTCGGCAAAATCCAGTTCGGCAAGCTCATTCTGGATGAGTTCGTCCAGGCTCTCATATTGCCTGCGCTCCAAAAACTGGCCGTTCAGGGAACGCTCTATACGGTAATGCACCAGGTCGGCGGTTACTTGGATCGGAATTTCTTCATCCGTGACGGTGGTGTAGGCAAGCCCCACGTTCTCCAGGTCGGCAAAATCGGCTGGGCTGCCGTACTCCGCCACGCAGAAATCGTTGATAAACTCTTTGGCAATCTCCAGAGAACCCGGTTCCGGCTCCTCGGACAAAAACTCACGTTCAATGAAGTCGGCAATATCCTGGCTGTTGCCTTTGCCGCCATGGGCATGGTAATCCATCAAACCTTCTTCAATCAGTTCGCTGGAAGCCACATATCCGGCCTCCTCAAGATAACCGGCGATTTCCTCGATCTGGGCCTGTTCCGGGGTAAGCGCCGGGGGCAGCGCCTCGATCTGCTCCATGCAGAGGGCCACATCCGCCCCGATTTCTTCCTCCGGGCCGGCATGGTCAAGGAAAGAGCGAAGCAGCCTATGGATTCCCTCCCGCTGAACGGGATCATGGAGCTGCTGGGCGATATTTTCCACTGCCTGGGCGTCATTTTCGCCGTAACCCATACGGGAGCCGTCAAATTCCCCGATCAGGCGCAGAACCTCGGCGGCCAGTGCGGGATAGGGGTCTGCGGCTTCTTCTTTTGAGGGTAGTTCCTGCACCTTGGGCGGTACGGCGAACACCGGCGTATCCTGGGTGGCGGAAACGGTCATTTCCGAAGTGTCGGCAATCCGTTTGATTTTCTCCCGCACTTCCTGGGGCATTTCCTCATCATAAATCTGTACCGTGCGGTCGGAGCCAATGTGGGCCACCGTTTTATAGTCCCCATGTTCTTCCTCCAGCCGGTTCCACACGGTAAGCCCATTTCCCAAATAGCCGTAGCCCAGGTCGTAGGCTTTGGCTTGCGGCACGGTGGGGGCCACCGGTTCCTTGTGCTCTGCAAAAAGCGTGAAGATTCCCTGCCGGAAGGCGGTGAGGTTTTCAAACGCCTGCTGGCGCAGGGTGTACATCCTGTCATCCTGCGGGGTGGCCTCCCAAATAGGGAGCATCATCTGATAGATTTCCTCCACGCGAACCGGATCTGTAAGCTGATCTGCCACCTCCTGAACGCCCTGCCAATAATCAGAAATATCGTTAGCGCGATAAGGCCGTGGATATAATTCCGGCGCACCGGAAAAGAAGTTATGAATACTCCGGGCAAGCTGCCGGATTTCATAACCGGCCATCGCCCCGCGATCTTCTTCCGAAAGGAACCGGTCCTGTGAAATCAGAACACTGACCCGTTTGGTGATCCTGCTCCAGTTCAGCTCTACCTTGGCATAGGGTTCGGTGATGCTGCCGTGGCTGAACGACAAACCCTTTCCAGTATAAGTGCGGTTGTCATTTCCTCCGTGATAGCCGCTGTACTCTCCATGGTAGCTTTTCAGGTATTGCTCCCGTTCCTTCGTATCAGAATGGGTAGAGAAGAAAGCGTATATCTCCAGTCGGTAATCCTGACGGCCTCGCAGCACCCGGTCGATTTCATCTGTGGAAATGAAAAAGCGCCGCTGGGGATTGTAGTCCTCGGCGGCGGCGAATAAAACCGGTTCACGCTGAAGGTCCTGGAGCTGCCCCAGCAGTTCCGCCACATGACGGCTCCGAAAGCGCATCAGGTCAGGATTTTCTGCATAGGCGGCGGCAAATACGCCCCATTCCTCCGTGATTTTTTGCAGCATCTCCGGGTCGGTAAGCAGGGCAGCGATGCGCTCCTTGATTTCAGGAAAGCCGCCCTTCTCGGAGAGGGCCAGACGAAGGATGGGAGCATAACCCGCTTCTCTGGCCTCCGCAGACATATCCCTGGCGGTCAGCGCAAGGTTACTCGCCAGCGTGCTGCGCTCATAGTCCACAACCCGGTCAAGCTCGCTCTGGGGCATATACCGCCCCAAATCCAGCAGTTCCCGAATGCGCTGCGCCGCCTGCTCCCATGTGACAAGGGTTGTATTGCGGTACTGTGCGGTGTCGCCGCTGGCAATACGGATACCCTCAGCGTTGTACCAAATGGCATACTGCCGGTCGTTCACATAGAAGCCCGCGCCGTTTTCGCCGTAGTGCTTTGCCAGAAACGCAGCGTTGTCCTCCAGCGAGTGATCCTTCATAAAATAAGCGCAGATGATCAGGCGGCTGTTTCGGTCATTCGCCCCAATGCAAAGCGCTTCATCAATGATCTGCTGGGGTAATTGGGGCCGGGGCATGGAAAAGGCAAGCTGGCCGCCATCCTCCTGGACCGGGGCATTAAAATCCGCAAAGTCAAAGAGGGATAGCTGCTGGCTGTCCTGATTTTTGGGCGGCGTGATCCGGGTCTGGATGAAGTATTCCTTTTTCTCAATAAGCTGTGCTGTCCATCCGACCACAACCGCCCACGAAAAAACGGACTCGCTGGTGCGGGAGAGATAAGCTCCCTCCCACATCAGAAGTCCATCCTCTTGGGGCTTATAGCCCACACGCACTCCGTCCATCAAAATCTCCGTGTATCGGTCCTGGTAGGCGGATTTCAGATACTCCGCCCGTTCTGTTTCATCGGGATGGATGGAGAAATAGAGTTCGATTTGCTGTTTCTTATATTTGAGGTCATCGTCCTTGTTGGAGATGATGGCCATAATCAGCTTATCATCCAAAAAGGCGGGCAGCTCTGCGCCGTCCGCCTCCGGGGCCTGTTCGGTTAGCTGTAAATCAGCTCGTTTAGAATGATCTCCTCCGCTGCCTGCCGGATGCCGTTCGTCAGGCCCAGCCATTTCATCTGATCCCTGGCTTTCAGTTCCTCCGTCACGCCCTGCTCCTGCGCCATCTGCGCCGTGATCTGCGACATCCGGGTCCGGGCCGTCTGCTCGATCTCCATCAGGTGCTGGTTTAGCCTGCCCGATGCCAGCAGGTTCGTGTACATCACGCGCCGGTTCTGTTTCAGGAACTTCCGGCGCAGCAATGCGTATTTCCCAAGAGGAACCTCCGGCTCCTGGGGCGGCAGAAGGTTCGGCAGTCTGTAATCGCCCTGCATCGTGTATGTGATCCCGTTCATATTCAAAACTCCTTTCTGGCTGTGTGGTTTCGTTTTTAGTTACAGAATACTGATTCTGAAGCGGATTTGCAAATGTGCGATTTTCTTTTTCAGCTTGTCTTTGCAGCGCAAACACGGTTCGGGATATGGAAGAAAGGCACATCTGGCCGATGTCCCCGGCAGCTACGCCCAGAGCGTTTAAGGTTTCCGGGGTATTAAAATCCGTCATAGCACGGAAATCATTGTCGTCAAAATAGTCGGATGGATCAATGCCGCAGCGCACCAAAAGCATATAACCGATGCTGTCCTGCAATACCTGCCGGTATTCCACCTCGATATTCAGGTCGTCCAGTTCCTCTAAAAAGCTGTTTTCCCGGCAGGATTTCAGTTCCGTAAGGTAATCCGGCATATTGTCCTCCACGGCGTTTTGCGCCGCAGAAAGCAGCGCCGCCGCAAGGCCGGTTTGATCCGCCAGTTTTCCGAAGCTGTTTTCCAGCGTTTCGATGACAGCGGGTTCAAACTCCGGGCGCATGGTCCAGACCGGCACAGGCCGCGCAAAGCGGCTTTCGTGGGTATCCGATATATCAAAGTAGTATTTGAGCCGGGATCGTCCCGGTTGGGTATCGTCAAAGACGGCAATCCCGGTTGCCCCACGGTTGACCCAGCGCCCGAACCGCTGGTTCCAGCCGTTTCTGCCCTCAATCGGCAGGACGGCGGTAGCGTCCGGGCGCTGGGCAAAAATAAGCACCTGCTCGTCAAAGGGCAGGCGGAAGTTGCGGCAGGCGGTCGTTAAAAACCGCTGCCACTCCTGCGGGGCCGCCAGACCGGCCACTGTGCGCTGATACAGCTCCGTAATCAGTTCGTATTTTCTAGCCATCCGGTACACCTCCTGTCATGGCAAGATTGTGTTTGATTGGCAGTTCATCGGATGCCGCCTGCTTGCAGCCCGCTGTGGTAATCGCCCACATCCATGTCCACATCGACTGCGGCAAATAAAAGCTGCCAGATCATTTCCACAGCTTCATCCTCATACATAAAAATATCTACATACTGTCGGCCATCCAGGTCAGTACAAAGTCGGGAGAACCGCATCCGTTTATCCATCAGGTCATGGGCGTCATTAGCAAGGCCGGGAACTTCCCATTCCTCTGTATGGCCTGCCAAAATGGTCATAAGCAGATCAAAATTATCGGGGTTCAGTTTTATGTGAACCGGAGGTAACTGTGCCATAGTGTCCTACCTTTCTGCGGCTTGTTCCTGTCGCTGACGGAGAATGGAAAACCCGTAGACTTTGGCAATATCGTCGCCAAGCCTACGGGTAATTCTTGTAATGTCTGCACGGGTCGCCGTTCCAAAATATAATTTTTCCTTCAATTTTTCTATCTGAGATTGCCGCACACCGGGCTTGTAGGTGCGGTAAAGATAATGGTTTGTGCCGTCATGGTGGATCGCATCACAGCGCAGATCGCCCAGGCGGTCAACATACCATGTGGAATAATCGGTATCAGAGTACAGACAATCGCTGATTCTTCCGCTTGCGATTTCCTTATAGCCCATCCGCCGCCCATGCCAGAGGCCCAGGTCGGCAATCACAAGAATCGGCTGGGAAAGCTGCACATCCAGATTCATGCGCTCATCGTCCAGATAGTCGCCGTTGATCTCATACATCAGGGCGATGCGCTCGCCCTCGGTCAGATCCGGGTATTCTGCCTCCAGATCGTCCCGCCAGTCCTCATAATCCAAATCGTAATTGCTCCAGATGATATGTCTGTCCACGGTCATCGTGCATCACCTCTGTCTTTCTGCCTTGGACGAATGGGTTGTCCATTTTCATCGTAATTCTTTGGGTCGGCGGCGGGAACCTGCCAACCGAACATGGAACCTGCCAGCATAGCGGCTGCCTGAGCCTTGCTTACCCCCGCTTTCCCATTGTACTCATCTGCAAGGGCGCGGGTTTCCTCTTTACCGGTTGCCGCAATATCTGTCCGGTAATACCCAGATTCGCCTTTCTTGATGATGATAAGCTCTCCTGTGTCGGGCAGAACCCCATAGCACTGCTCCGGCAGGGAGGATCGCAGGGGAATAACCGTACTGCCGTTTCGCTCCATCATCTCGGCAAACTGGCAGATGTGAAGCAGACTGTTCCAGCCGCTACCAACCTCCACATGGTACTCATCAATATACCGGCAAGTGCGGTCAGAATGGGTGCCGTCCTGGTATTGAATACGGATCGGATCACCGTCCGGGATTCGGTACAGTTCCTTATAGTGGGGATCAATAAAGCGGATTCCTTTTTCAGCCTGCTTCATATGGCGGTCAAGCCACTTTGCTTCAAAGCACCAGCAATAAAAATTGTAATCTCCCTTGACCGGAATGCACCGCAGCAGGTAGGCGAATTTCCCGGTGTCAATACGGAACCCATATTCTGTGGTGTAGTTCCCTTCAAAGGCGCTGCCCGGCTGGCTCCGGCCATACTTCTGCATGGCGCTGCGTCCGGCCAGCACTCCGCCATATTTCTCATCAAACCGCAGTGCGTCAATCACCGGATGGATCTCAGCCTTAAATTCCTCTGTATTCCGGCTGCCAACCTCGTCAAACCATGTGGTATGAAAGCCAGCGCCGCTGCTGTCAAAGTCGCCGCGCAGATAGCCGATGGCCCCGGTCTGCATCATAAGCTGCTGGCTTTGGGCATAGGTGTATTTTCGTTCTTCGGCCCGTAATGGCCGCATTGTCATATCCATCACCGTTCACGCTCCCTTCCTCTTTTTGCCGGTGGATCAGCAGGCGCGCTCATACTCGCCAGCGATGCTTCCCGTGCCTGCCAATATGCCGGGTAATACCTCTGTACGCTCTCATTGATACATTTTTCATATTCGCCCGGTTTCCAATAGTGATTCACCGGCGCGGTAAAAAGCCCTTTGTCCATCAGCTCCCGGAGAGCCACCGTGGCGGCGCAGTCCTCCTCGAAACAGTAATAACCTGCCTCACGAAAGGCGCATTGTAACGCCGCCTCAGAGAAGATTGATTTTGCCGCCACCGTGCTGACCATAATGCCGCCATGGCTGGCCGTGTTCACAGAAAACACATGAGGACAAAGCATATTGCAATGCTGAATTTTTCCCCAAGGGGAATACATCGGTTTCATCATCGTTCACGCTCCTTCTTTTTGGGTGGTTTCCGTTGTTCAGGGGGCTGGCTTTTCAACTCCATATACTTCACTTCCTCCTGCGCCCGCGCCACCAAATCTTTCTGTGCGGCAAATCGGTCATTGAAATAATGACCCCAATAGTAGTCCGTCCCATTGGAACAGCTCCAAGTCACAAACATGGTGCCATATTGGGTTTCATTTTCTCCAATCACAAATTCCACATCGCCGACATGGATGGAATCTGTGATAATATAGCCTTCATTTGCTCTTTGCTCCATCATCGTGCCTCCTTATCCGACGCCTGTTTTTGCTTTTCGTTCTGCTGGAGTACCAAAAGATAATGCTGCACCCACTTGGGATGATTCTCCGGCTCCAGCACACCGAGGACATCCCTGCGTTCAAAGCGGCTTTGCCGGCCAGTATAAATTTCTGTACAAAAGACTGCCGACCCACGGCTGTGGGGATAGGCTCCAAAGCCGCCCGTACATAGCTTGAGCTGACTGGTTGCTCTCCGGTACTCCGGGCGTAGAACTTCCGGCTTGATCACAATGACCTTTCCATGCAGATCATCGTCATAGCTGATGGGTGTACACCCCTCGGCTGTAATAGGGCTGTTGTCAATACCCTGTATTTTCGGCTTGGACAGATCCGCACGGGTTTTCTGTGCCTGCTCCATAATGCGTTGTCCGTAAATCTCCATAATTTCCGGGAAATCATCACTGCCCACCGCCTCAAAATAGCGGCCCATAATTGCGTTATACTCGTAGTAGGCCACCATGTAAGGCAGGTCATTTTCATCCGCCATATTTTCGCCCACTACGATTTCACAATCACCAATCTGAACTGCCTGAATGATTTCATAATCACCAGCTCTGCGTTTTTCTTCACTCATTGTCTGCCTCCCTTTCCCGTGTCGCTTTCATCAGTTCCTCAATGCGTTTGCCGCCGCGAACCGTGTTCGGGTCTGCCAACACTCTTTTTTGAACACACAGTACTGCCTGGATTTCCGGAACTGTCACACCGGGGATCTCTACCATTTCCTCCGGCGTCACCGTCAGGATGCGGATGGGCAAATACCCGGCCTGGGTAAAAATGCGGAATAACCGCTGTTCAAATTGCTTTTTCATGAGGACCTCCTTTGGCCGCGCAAAAAAGGCGGTTTCCAGCCGCCCTGCCTGTTACTTTTTCTGTGCCGGAATTTTCGAAAAGGCCAGTGCGCCTACAATAATTACAGCTAGTCCGATGATGTGCCCCCTTCATTAGGGCGTGTATCTCTCTTTTCAGTAGGTACAGCCGGTAATACGGGGGGGTGAGGTGTGGAGAGGGGGGAGCGGTATGACAGCCATCTTGAAAGATTGCGATAGCTTCCCCTTGGCGGCAGCTTTATCTGCTTCGATCCCGCTCTCGTTTGCGGTACAGCTCCAAAGCCTTGATAATGGTTTTCTCTATTTCCTGTACGGGCGTCCCCGGTGGAAAATATCTGGCGATCCGGTCTTTGGGCATCCTGAATTGCTCAATTTGGTTTGGTTTTTCCTCCTGCATAATAGACAACAGCACATTGGCATCCAGCTTGCCTTCCTCGGAAAAACGGCGTATTTTAATGGCTTGCCCATAGGAGGGCGTACATGATTCCTGTCCCAGAACACGCAGCAGTTCCCGCTGCTCCTGTTCAGCCAGGTAGGACAACTCCACCGCAGGCCGCAGCGCCATTTGCAGCATATCCTTTTCCTTGAGAACGGAGTTGTCCACCAGTTCCAAAATGCCGGGAATAAGGTAGGTTAGGCGGATATAGCGCTGGATTTGAGTTTTACTATCCGGACTTTGAGATGCTAATTCTAAATTAGAACGACCACCAACTAAATTCGGCCCCACTGGGGCCGGATTTTCTTTGCTCGGTCTACCAGCCTGTCTCCGCATGGCATCCAGCTTCATCTTATAGGCAAACGCTTTCTCTGACGGCAGTATCTGATCCCGCTGTTTTAGGTTCGTATCAACCATAATGATGACGGCTTCATCATCGGTCAAATCTCGCACAATACAGGAAATCGTAAGTTTGCCTGCCAGCTCACTGGCCATTTTGCGCCTGTGACCGGCCACTATTTCATAGCCGCCATTCGATTTTGGACGAACCAAAGCGGGGACAAGTACGCCGTACTGCTTGACGCTATCCGCCATTTCCATCATGCTCTCATCCATACGCACCTTAAAAGGGTGGTTTGGAAAGTCACTGATTTCTTTCAGGGGAATATCCATGACAGTTTCGCGCTTCGCCTCATCGCGCTCGGCCTGAGTGGTAAAGAGGCTATCTACATTGAGCAGATCTGCCACGCTGTTTTTCGCCAATCTCCAGCACCTCCTTTACCAGTCCGCGATAGGCTTCCGCTGCTTTTCCCGATGGCTCATGCCGGAAAATGCTTTTGTCCGCCGTGCTGATTTCTGCCAACCGCACCGTTGCCGGGATAACCGTATGCAGAACAGGCAGATGCTTTCCGAAATTCTCCTTGACCGCCGCCACTGTATCCCTGCGGAAGTTGGTTTCATTCGCCATCGTCAGGAATAGTCCGCCGATTTTGAGCTTGGGATTGATCTGCCGCTGAATACTCTGCACAGTGGCTGTCAGCGCCTTTACATTTGCGGCAGAAAAATATTCTGCCTGCACAGGGACAAGCACATAATCCGATGCGGACAGGGCGTTGATAACCAGCATACCGAGGGAAGGGCGGCAATCCAGCAGCACATAGTCGTAATCGCATTTCACGCTGTCTACATACTGCCGCAGAACCGTTTCCCGGCTCATCACATTTACCAACCCGGTTTCAACAGCGGACAGGTTTTCATTTCCCGGCACGAAATCAAAGCCTTCGTGATGATGCCGGATTTCCGGGTGTTCGGTGGGCTGTGTGCCGCCAATGACATCATACATTGCCGTACCCAGAGATACGGGCAGGCTGTCCGGGTCACGCAGCCCCAGCATCTTGGTCAGATCGCCCTGCGGGTCAACATCCACCAGCAAGACCTTTTTGCCGTCCATAGCCAGTCCTGCGCCGATACAGTACACGCTGGTACTTTTTCCGACGCCGCCCTTTTGATTGGCAACGGCAATCACCTTTGTTTTCGCCATAAGTGGGTTCCTCCTTTTCATAGATTCAGCCGCCTGCGGCAAACAGACGGCTATGTATCGGTATAAAACTTCATGGCGCAGGTGCGCCACGAAAAGAGGGCGAAAGCAGCGCGCATGAAGTTTTATGTGTATGTGGGCCGTCCCCGGCCCACGCGCTTGGATTTCATGGCCGTGCCGCCTCAGGCGGCACATGGCCAATTTTGCTATGCTTTTGCATAGCAAAAATCCGCCTACTCAAACGAATAGGCGAATTTTGCTCAGTGGAATATTATACGGTTTTTCCCCTTTTCAGGGAGGCGTCAGCAACCTTCAGGATCACTTCGTCCACGAAATCTGTATACCGGCCTTCACGGATCAGGGCGTTCCTCAACTCCACAAGGCTATGTAACAGCAATTTGCATTCCGCGTCACTTACACGGAGGTTCAGTTTTCGTGCCATAACAGCCTGCCTCCTTTTCATATATGTATGGCAACTTAAAATTATCTAACGGCTTACGGTCATTATAAACAGAAAGATGTCTTCTGGCAAATGTGCCATATGCAACGCGAACGGTGAACCACACATGACGCTTCGCCCGTGTGTGGCCTCTATTCTGGTGCTTTCCAATATATTTCAAATTTTTACAGCTCAATTTCCGGCAAAACACCATTAAATTCCTTCATTTTTCAAGCCCCTTATGAGGCCTCGTACCAATGAGAACACATACCGCAAGGGGTATGTGTTCTCATTTATTTTATGCCGGAAGGGACTCGAAAGACCGGACCGGCAGTGCCGGGTAAGAAATCAGAACGTGACCCGGCTCTCCTGCCGCTATTGTATCACGGGCATCCCAAAACCTGCTGATACCTGAAATATTAACTTTGAAGCTTATGATACGAGGAGGAAGCAGCATGTACAAATTTGGATGCATTGGCATCGGAAACATGGGTGGCGCCGTGGCTCAAGCCTTGGTGCAGGCCGCCGGGGGTGGCAGCCTGATGGTCAGCAGCCGGACCCGGGAAAAGGCCGAGGCCGCAGCGGCGCGGCTGGGCTGCATGGCCGGAGACAACCGGGATCTGGCCGCTCAGTGTCAATACCTGTTCCTGGGGGTAAAGCCCCAGATCCTGCCCGGCGTGCTGGAGGAGCTGGCACCGGTGCTTCGGAGCCGGAAAAGCCCTTGTGTGCTGGTGTCCATGGCGGCAGGCGTCTCCCTGGCCCGGCTGCAGAGCCTGGCGGAAGGCTGCCCTGTGGTGCGGATTATGCCCAACACTCCGGTCTCTGTGGGGGCCGGTCTGGTGCTGTACACCCCAGGGGAAGGGCTAACAGAGGAGCAGGAGGCCCAGCTGACGGCAGCTCTGGCCCACGCCGGTCAGGTGGACAAGCTCCCGGAGCCCCTGCTGGACGCCGCCAGCGCTGTGGCAGGCTGCGGTCCCGCCTTTGCCTGTCAGTTTCTGGAGGCCTTGGCCGATGGCGGCGTAGCCTGCGGTTTGCCCCGGGAAAAGGCCTACCGCTACGGCGCCCAGATGCTCCTAGGCACCGCCTCCCTGCTCCTGGCCACCGGCAGTCACCCAGGTCAGCTGAAGGACGCCGTCTGCTCCCCTGGCGGCACCACCATCCAAGGCGTCCGCGTCCTGGAGGAGCATGGCCTGCGGGCAGCCGTCATGGACGCCGTCCTGGCTGCCTTTGAAAAAAACGGCGCCCTAGCCTCTTCCCATTGATCCCGCCTGAATCCCTCAACCACGTCATCCCACGGAGGCTGCCTGTAATATATCACCGTACCAGCTGGAATTGTGGAATCACTTGCCCTCAGAGGAACATCCCATTCCAGACCATCTCCCTGGCGGTTTTTGAAAACTGGCAACAGCATCTTAAAAAAGCAGGCAAAAACACTTCCGGCAGCCCATCTCAGGCTGCCGGACTTCTCATATAATACCAGCCAGAACCGGCGTTCCAGTTACCGGGGCAACGCCGGAGACTGGGGCGGACGGTAGACGCCGGAAGCGGCCATGGAGACAAAGTCCTCGTCCGAGACGATGATGTGGTCGGCCAGAACGATGCCCACGGCGTCCAAGGCGGTGCTCAGCCGCTCCGTTGCGGCGATGTCCGCCTGGGAGGGTAGTGCAATGCCGCTGGGGTGATTATGGGCCAACACCACAGAGGTGGCATTTACCGACAGAGCAAACTCCACAATCTTCCGGATGGGCACCCCCGCCGCATTGACGCTGCCCCAGCCCAAAATTCGGCAGGCCAGGGGCTTGCACTTGGCGTCCAGACACAGGGCACACACCGCCTCATCCCGGAGTCCAAAAAACCGGGGGGTTAAATAAGCGCCACAGCGCTCCACCGTATTCAGGACCTGCCCGGCGCTGCTCCTCTGGATCATGTAATACCGGCTGGCGGCGGTCACCAGCTGGAGCAGGGTGGCTCCATTCTCCCCCATACCGGGAACCTGGGCCAGGGCAGAGACGGGAGCCTCCAGCACACCGGACAGGGAGCCAAACTGCTCCAGCAGAGCGTGGGCAATGGGATTGGTATCCCGGCGGGGTATGGCATAAAACAGCAGCAGCTCCAGGACCTGGACCTCGTCAAAATTGTCCAGCCCCTCCAGAAGAAACCGCCGCCGGAGCCGCTGCCGGTGTCCCTCGTGGGTGGTCATGGCACACCTCCTTGGAAGATTCGGAAAAGACTTGCTATTTTCGTCAAAATTCGATACAATTGGCACATCAGTCAAAGGCTGGAAGGATTTCTCTGGGTGTCGTTCAAAAAACTGCACATCCTAAGGGCAATCCAAACGGGAGGATGACCATGGAACAACAACAGAATTGGCCGGAGCTGCTGGCGCTCATTCCGAAGGGAACGTCCAAAAAAGCGGCGGCTGTTCTGTGC